>OMBQ01000064.1_pt1 | contig 125516 bp, 126 predicted proteins | sample 1674311 | NCBI WGS metagenome assembly OMBQ01 (sample SAMEA103958160, study PRJEB25191) | human gut metagenome | biome: human-associated habitat [ENVO:00009003]; feature: intestine environment [ENVO:2100002]; material: feces | place: Germany | collected 2013/2015 | reverse complement strand
AATATATAAAAAAGCAGGCGTGCCGCCTGCTTTTAACCTCTTAACTGATGAACAAATTTTTGAAGTTCAATATTATTAAACGTATATTTTCCTATATCCGTATTAGGAATAAAATATCTTGCGCAAACATTTCCGTTAAGCACGGCAAACGACTGTTTCAAGGTATTAGTCATATAATCGGATGCTGCCCTTGCGTTTGAACCTGCAGCAATTACAACACCCACCCTTTTGCTTTTTTCGATAGGCGGGTTTGCGCCTCTTTTATATCTGGCATTAAAATAACGTTGAAATCGGTCTATAACCGCCTTTAACGGAGCAGGAAAGAAATTATTGTAAACCGGCGTAAAAAACGCAATGTAATCGGCACTTTCAAAATCTTCAAAAAACAAATCCAAATCCTTATTTGAACACCCGTTATGATATTCACAATACTTACAGTCTTTACAGGGAGCCGGAGCCAATGCAAAAGTGTCATACTGAACAATTTTACAATCTGCAAAATAAGGTTTAACCTGTTTTATAAGTTCGGCGCACACACCGTCCTCACGGGGAGAACCGTTAACAATTAACATATTTTTCATTTCATCACCGAAAGCATTATAACACAAACGGCACTTGTTTTAAAGAACAAAATATGTTAACATAAAATTTCACAAACAAAAGCAAATTAAGGTGATTTATTATGATTAATCAACAAATGGAAAAATCCGTAAAAAAGAAAAACCTTTCTCCTTTGAAAGAAAGAGAATACATAAGCACATTAAGCGGCGTTGTGGGAATAATTTGCAACATTTTGCTGTGCATTATTAAATTTGTTATAGGAACGGTAACAAATTCCGTTTCTATTACGGCAGACGCAGTTAACAACTTATCCGACGCAGGCTCAAACATTGTTACGGTTGCAGGCGCAAAATTGGCAAACAAACCGGTTGACAAAGAGCACCCCTTCGGCCACGGAAGAATAGAATATATATCTGCGCTTATAGTTTCATTTTTTATACTTCTTATGGGATTTGAGCTTGGAAAAAGTTCAATTGAAAAAATTTTGCACCCTGAAGAAACAAAATTTAATATTTGGTATATTATAATTCTTGCCGTTGCAATTTGTATAAAATTAGGAATGGCGGTTTTTAATAAGAGTTTATTCAAAATAAGCAACAACATTAACTTAAAAGCCGTTGCGCAAGACAGTTTAAACGACTGTATGGCTACACTTGCAACCATTGCGGCGCTTTTAATTTCTTCGCTTACGGGATTTAAAATTGCCGATGGAATTATAGGTTTAATAGTTGCTGCTATAATTCTTTATTCGGGAATTGAAATACTTAAAGACATTATAGGCACACTTTTAGGAAAAGCACCCGACCCCGAACTTGTTAAAAGTATTGAAGATATTATGCTTTCGGAGGAGCATATTGTGGGCGTGCACGATTTAATCGTTCATGACTACGGACCGGGAAGAATTATTGCATCTGCACACGCCGAAGTGCCGTGCAACATTGATGTTTTAAAGCTTCATGATTTAATAGACAACATAGAAAAAAGAATAAGCAAAAAGCTGAACATAATGATTTGCATCCATATGGACCCTGTTGTTGTTGATGATGAAAAAGTTAACAAATACAAAGAGTTTATGAAAAAAGTAATTAAAGAATATGACGAAACATTTACATTTCACGATTTCAGAGTAATTGAAGGCAGAACACACACAAACTTTGTTTTTGATTTGGTAGTGCCGCACCAATACCCAAAAGACGGTAAAACAATTCTTAAAGAAATAAAAGACAAAGTTGGTGAAACTCACCCCGAATATATGCTGATAGTTACAGTGGAGCACAGTTTTATTTAAGGGTTATTACACAAGCCCTTGAATCATAGATATTTAATGGTGATGAAAATGTTTTCTGCATTAATATCTTTTTTAAGTGCTAATTTACTTTACTTTATTTTACACATAAACAACACAAGCAGTTTCCCAAAACCGTTAAATTCAAAAGATGAAGCAGCGGCATTGCAACGCTTAAAGCAAGGCGACCCTGATGCCAGAGCATTACTTATTGAAAGAAATTTAAGACTTGTAAGCCACATTGTAAAAAAATATTACTCAAAAACAAATGATACTGACGATTTAATTTCAATAGGAACAATAGGCCTTATTAAAGCGATAGACAGTTTTAACCCGGATAAAAACATTCGCCTTGCAACATACGCAAGCAGATGCATTGAAAACGAAATTTTAATGTATTTTCGAAATATTCGCAAAAACTCTACCGATATTTATTTAGGCGACTCCATTGAAATTGACAAAGACGGCAATCCGCTTACAATTCAAGACACGGTAAGCGATAATACGGATTTGGCAGAAGAGCTTGAAAAGAAAGTAAAATGGGAAAAAGTTTCAAAATATATTGAAAACATGGAAGACGAGCGTGAAAAAGAAATAATTATTTTACGTTACGGATTAGACAACAAAAAACCGCTTACACAACGGGAAACAGCAGAACGGCTGAATATAAGCCGAAGCTATGTTTCAAGAATTGAAAAAAAGGTTCTAAACGATATAAAAAAAGCAATAAAATGAAGTAATAAAATAAAGCAAGCCGTCGGCAAAATTGCCGACGGCTTAGTTTGATGTTCAAGATAAAAAAGGCACTCATTAGAGTGCCTTTTTTATCTTTTAAAAATGTTTCCGCCTGAACAATCAACAGCGACAGTTAAAGGGAAATCATTAAACATCAATTCCTTAACCGACTCGCATCCTAAATCGTCATAAGCGATAACATTACATTCGGTAATACATTTTGACGCCAAGGCGCCTGCACCGCCTATTGCGCAAAGATAAACCGCTTTATTTCTAACTATTGCATCGCACACAGCCTGATTACGCTCACCTTTGCCAACCATTGCAACAACTCCATTATCAAGCAACAAAGGTGCAAAAACATCCATTCTGCTTGACGTAGTGGGACCGCATGAGCCTATTGCCAAGTTTTTTGGTGCAGGTGTAGGGCCTGCATAATAAATAACGGCATCCTTTAAGTTATAAGGCAATGACTCGCCGTTTTTTAAAGCGGCAGTTATGCGTTTATGTGCCGCATCTCTTGAAGTATATACTTTACCGGATAACACCACTCTGTCCCCTGCTTTAAGAATGGGAGCATATTCTCTTAACTGAGAAGTATTTAAATTATATTCCATTATTTTCGTTTAATTCCTTTTTTAATCTTTCATTTTCTTCTTCAAGAACCTGAAGTGCCGAAATATTATCGGCAAGTTCACGGTTTGCCTCTTTAAGCTGAAAATCAAGATTTGAATTTATTATTTCAAGGCGCTGACATTCAAAATTAACATCTTCCAAAGCAGCCATAAGCCTTGAAATTTTTTCTTTTAAAAGTTCAATATCGTTATTTTCGGACAAACAAACGCCTCCTTACAAACAAAAAGAGGGGCAAAAGCCCCTCTGATTATGAATCTATGTCTACATCCTTTTCAATGTAACGAGAGCCAAACCAATTAAGCTTTACGGAATATGCTTCGTCAAGCTTTTCTGATTCAGTTTTTGAATCTTCTGCGGTAAGAGCCTGCTTTGCATTATATTCCCAAGCAGTTTCATCATTTGCACCGGAGAAGTACATAATATGATAACCGTATTGAGATTTAACAATAGCGGTATCACCTGCCGAACGGTTTTCAAAGCACCATGTGTTAAATGTGGAAACCATTTGACCCGGATAAACATCTTCATAAAGTCCGCCGTTGCTTGCAGAACCTGTGTCGGCTGAATTTTCAGTAGCAAGTTTTGCAAAGCTGTCTTCTGTTTTATCACCTGAATTAAACTGTGCAAGTAAATCTTCTGCGGTTTGTAATGCTGTTGCCCATTCTTCGTCTGTTGCATTTTGAGCGGAAGCAGAACTGTCGCTTGTATCAACAGGGCTTACAAGAATATGGCGAACATTTATTGTTTTAACATCTGAAAGAGTTGCAGGTGCAATAACATAAACAACGGATGTTGAATATTGATAAGAATCTCCTGCTTTTCTGTCTGCGCTGAAAATCCAATCAAGACCCGGATAAGAATCTTCTTCATCATCAGAATGAGAAGAACCGTCGCTATGGTCATGGTCTTCTGCAGTTGCAACAGCAAATCCACCGTTTTTAAGAGTTGCCTTTGTTGCATACAAATAAGTTGACGCAGCATCATCTGTATAGAAAGACTTATCAAAATCGCTTGTTGAATATTCTGCGCAAAGCTGGCTGAAGTTAGAACCGTCTGCATTAAGCTTGCTCTTAAATTCTTTTGCATTATCTTCGGAATCAGCTTCGAATATTCTTAAACTTACAGACTGAAGTTCATCAAGATGTTCATCTTTATACTTGTTAATATCGTCTGCTGTATATTCTCTTGCTTCAACATCTGTGCTTAAAGAAGACTGGTAGTTTTGAGCGATATATGCACGTGTTGCTTCACGACGATAAACGCTTTCCGTTACGCCCTTGCCCATTGCTTTTACAAGATAACCCGAAACAGTGTAGCCGTATTTATTTGCGGTTTCTTTGTACTTACTGATTGTATCGTCAAGTTCTGTTTTTTGGTCATCTGTAATTTCAGGTTCTTCACCGTTATTTGCCTTAACAGCCTCGTTATAATACATATAAGTGCTCTTAATAGAATCAAGAACTGTATTTTGCATATATTCAGCCCAAGTAATTACATTTCCGTCATCATCTGTAGTTGTTTGTTCTGAAAGTTTTTTATCAAAATCAACGTTAAGTTTAACGGAATCCAAATCAAGGCCGTATTGCTTATATGTTGACTGAGTATTTTGAAGATTGTTGTACAACATAGCGTAATAATAATTGTATGTTGAAACAGGAATATTAATTTTATCTCCGTCTTCGTTTTTAACTGTTACTGCGGTGATACCTGTGGTCCACTGCAAAGTAGAGTGAATAAAGCCCTTGCGAACTGTGCCGGTTGCAACATATGTAACAAGAAGAGCAACAACAATTACAACTGCAACAACTGATTTAATAACCTTTTTTGCATTTGCGGAAATGCCCTTTCTTGCCTTTTTAGGCTTTTTCTCTTTTGATTTTTTAGAGGAATCCTTTTCATCTGAAAGAGATGCTCCTGTAAGAATATCCTCACTTGAAGTTAAATCTTTTTTTGCCATTGTTTAATCATCCTTACAAAATTTGTAGTTTTACCAAGTTATTTTACACTAAAATTTAAAATAATACAAGTGTAAATTTAAACATTTTTAACAATTTACTGCTGAGTAGTTGCCTGTGTTGTTTGTGCAACAGTTGTTTGCTGTGTTGCCGTTGTTGTTTCGGCAGATTTTTGAGGTTCGGCAACCATTGTTTTCTTCATGCCGTTTTTCTTTTTAACGTTTGTTTCCTCAAGCATTTGGTTTTCTCTATCTTTAAGCAAATCTGTTTTAGCATTGTAATAGTAAATCGGTCCGTCATAAATGAAATACATAATATGATAGCCGTAATTGCTTTGAACAATACCTACATCGCCCGGCTGACGTGATTTATCGGTAGCCCAATTTTCAAATTCGGAAACCATTTGACCCAAGGTAATTCCCTCATACAAACCGCCGTAAATTCCGCTTGAACCTTTTGAAGTAGATTCTGTGTCGCCGCTGTATTCTTCTGCAAGTTCTGCAAAAGATTTTTCGGATTTATCGCCTGCGTTGAATTTATCAAGCACTTCATTTGCTTTATCTTTTGCGGCATTCCATTCTTCTTCCGTATATGTTTTATCCTGTGCTGATGTTGTTGAGTCGGTGCTATTATCAGTACTGTCTGCACTTTCAGGCATAATAAGGATATGCCTTACTGAATAAACCTCTGTGCTGTCAAGCTCTGCAGCGCCTGTTTTAAGAAGAATTGTGGCGTAACCCGAATCTTCATTTATTGAATAATTTGTGCTGCCTACGGCAGTATCATCGGAAAACAGCCAATCGCTGATTTCCGTGCCGTAATTATCCTCAACGGTTGTGCGTGATTCTGTTGCCTCAAGTGATTGAGAAAGAGTTTCAACAGCTTGGTCGGCAGAAGTGAAATAGCCATAACTGATATACTGCTGAATAAACTCATCGCAAGCTTCCGGCATAACTTTTTTCATTGAATCCAAATCTGTAATTTGCGAAGCATACTTTTTAACATTTTCAAGACTTTGAGCCTTTGTGGTTTCATCTGTAGTATCATAAGGTGTTTCAATAAATGCATATTTACAAGCCATATACTTTTCTTTATTATCGTTAAAATATGCTTCTATTTCATCATCGGTAGGCTTTTCGTCAATACTCATAGTATTATAATAACTGCTTGCAAGATAATACATTTTAAGGTACTTACGAAGTGTTGCAACGCCGCAATATTCACCGTAACTTTCCTGAATATATTTATCAACGCTTGTATCTGCACTTGAAGCATTTGCCTCAAGGCTTTCAATTTGAGTATCTATTGATGACTGTTGATCTTCCGTTAACTCTATACCTGCCTTTTCGGCTTTTTCATAATAAGCAACGATTACCTTAATTCTCTTAATTGCGTCCTGCTCAAACTTTTCAAGCCAAGTAATTTCGTTACCGTCGTCATCAGTAGTTGTTTGCTTTGAATAATCTTTACTCGTGTCCAAATTATTATAGCCGTAATTTGCGTACTGCTCATATTCATATACAACTGTTGCATAAAAATAATCATACATACCGACGGAAACGTTAGTATCGCCGATTTTAAGAGAAACGTTGCCCGGATTCATTTTTTCATTACTGTTTGGCACAGTATAATAACGAACGCCGAACACAACCAAAAGCGCAACAATAATTACACCTATGATTGAAGCAAAAATAATTTTAACCGGCTTCTTTTTTATTGTAATATTTTCGCCGTCGGATGTAACGGCTTTTTCCTTAACAACGGTTTTATCTGCATCTGCCATATCAACCTGAAATTCACCGTCAAGCTCCAAATTATCGTCAAGAGTAGGCGCAACGGCGTCAAACTGCCATTCCCTATCTTCCGTTTCTGTTTTTTCTTCAGAATCTTCCACATTATTTTCCTGCTGAGTAATATCATCGGAATTTAATGCCGGATTTTCATTTTGAGTTAAATTTTCGTTTAACTCATTTTCAAGCTTGTTGTCTTTTTCGCTCATAAACAACTCTCCTAACAAACAATAAAATACTAAAAAATTATACATTAAAATTACTGATTTTTCAACCTCTAATAATGTAAACGATTTATAAATCAAATGTTAACACAATAAATATATTGAAAAAAAGAAACTTTTGTAGTATTATGTAAAAGCAAATGAGGGATAATTTAATGAATAACAAACTTACTTTACTTAAAGCAAGGTACCGTGAAAACCCCGGTTGGTGCTGGCTTGAAGCTATTGTATTACTGTTTCCGATACTTCCCGAATACATAAGTCCTTTTTTACTTTTCATAGGTTTTATTGTGTTTAAAGTGCAATGGAGCAAAGAAGGCAGAAAGGCAAAAGTAGGAACTCTCGGAAAACTTGAAATAGCATTTATGACCATGGCGCTTGCCAGTGTTTTTTGGTCTGACACTAAATTAGACACTTTGGGAACAGCCGGTCTTTGGTGGGGAATGTTTCTTGTTCAGGTTATGATTTATAACTTAGCAAACACAAGAAAACGAATTGACCGAATTTTAAAACTTATTGTTTACGGCGGTGTGGCAAACGGAATTGTAGGAACAATTCAAATTTGCACCCACGTGCTTCATAAATTCGGATATATAGGCAAACAATTTGTTCTTATTACACCGTTTTATAAGAAAATGGACAAAGCGATTTACACTTGGTTGCCTTTTGAAATAAAAACAAACACTTTTTCCGACAGAGCAAGCGGATTTTTCTCTAACCCTAATTTACTGGCAACATATATGCTTTTTGCATACCCGATTTCAATTTATTTGTTTTTGGATGCCAAAACTAAAAAAGAAAAAAACATATACTTTATTTTCAACTTAATTATAACGGCGGGAATAAGTTCCACGTTAACAAGAGCAGGTTGCATTATTGCTTTGCTTGGCTGGATATTTATGTTTATTGTGCTGTTTAAAAGGCACCACAAAGAAATGCTTAAAGCAATAATACCTACAGTAGCAATTATTGTGCCGTCAATTCTTACAAGATACGGACTTATTTTTACAATCAAAAACACGGCGTCATCCGGTCCGTCTGTTCCAAACCCTAACGGAGCGGCGGCAAAAAAATCATCTGAAAACCACTTTATGATTTGGCGAAGTGTAATTGATTATGTAACCCACAATATTAAAGTTTTCATAGGCGGTTTGGGATTTGGCTGTGAAAGCACGGGTGCAATGCTTACAGCGTCTTACGAACTTCACAAGCCCCACGCCCACAATTTTATTTTTGAAATTTGGGCAGAGCTTGGCATAATAGGCGTAATAATGCTGTTTGTAATAATTTTATTAGCATTTGGAAAATTGTTGGAAATAAATGCAAAAAACGGAAAACAATTTGACCTTGTATTCAGTATATTTACAAGTTTAATGCTATTTCTTTTGTTTGGTTTAACAGATTTTGTTTTCAACTCGCCAAAACAAATAATTTTGTTTATGATGCTTATGGGACTGACACAGGCTGTAAGCCAATGCTATGAAAAAACGCTGATAAAAACAACAGACGATTTGTTTTATGTTACAGAACGAAGTTTTGAACATATGATAAAATTAGATAAATAAACGAATAAACAAAAACCACCGAGACATACTCGGTGGTTTTTATGCTTATATACAATTTTAAAAATTATCTGCCGTGGTCAAATGAACGAAGTTTAAATTTTGCTCCGCATTCGGCACAAAGTTTTCTTGAAGCTTCAATATCTTCTTTTGAAATAACATCAACAACGGTCATTCTTACATCCGCACCGCATGCAACACAGTCTTTTGTAAACTGAATAAGAGCCGGAAATGCCTTGCCGGGATAAATATTTCTTGTAATTTTATCGTACTTTTCAGATGTAGGGTCATTAAGAGAAACGGAAACTTTATCAAACACACTGCAAATTTCTTTAGCCGTAGACCTGCCGTTAATTAAATCGGAAAGTCCGTTAGTATTAACCCTAAGTTTAATGTTAGGATATTTTTCTTTCATATACTTCGCTGTTTTAATTAAGTTGTCAAATGCATTTGTAGGTTCGCCGTATCCGCAAAAAACAGCCTCATCAACATTTGAAAAATCATAGCCGTCAATAGCGTTTTTAATATCTTCAAATGTTGGCTCGGTATCATGCCACAAACGTTTAGCCTCGCCTACGGCATCGCCTTTTTCCCTGATACAGAAAGCACAGTTGCAAGGGCACTTATTTGTAATGTTAAAATATGTGCCGCCCTCAAGTGTATAAATAATATCTGCCACAATAATTCCTCCAATCAGGTATTGATTATTTACCACAAATAATATACAATAAAGGCGGCTTTAATTATATACACACTTTTAACTAAATTTTAAGGTACAGTTATGAGCAAATACAGCGAATTATACGATTATTTAAAAAATGAAATTGAAAACGGTCAAATAGATTTCGGCGAAAAATTACCTTCCGTAAGAAAAGCCGGAGAGATTTACAGAGTAAGCAGAACCACTGTTCAAAATGCATATTTTGCCCTTTCAGCCGACGGATACATTATAAGTGAACCGCAAAGCGGCTATTACGTTTCCTACAAAAAAAGAGAAGTTTCAAACGAGCATAAAAAAATTGCCGAAAAAGGCAAAATAAATTTTGACTTTACAACCGACACGGCGGACAAAAACAGTTTTGATTTTAATATTTGGAGAAGATATGTAAAAAGCGCATTACGACAAGATGAAAAGTTGCTTTCATACAGCCCGCCCCAAGGTGAAACGGAACTGCGGGAAGCTGTTGCAGATTATGTGCGTGAAAAAAGAAATGTTATGGCGTCTGCAGACAGAATTATAATTGGTGCCGGTGTGCAATCTCTTTTAAGCATTCTTTGTGTTTTAACGGAAAACAAAGGCACTGTATCATTTCCGGATAAAAGCTTTGTGCAAGGTGCAGAAACATTTAAGAATTACGGCTTTGACGTTCGTTACAGATACAAGGACGCAAATATTATTTATGTTACACCGTCAAAAATGTCAAGATGGGGCGACGTTATGCCGAACAAACGAAGAGTTGAACTTGTTTCATATTCCGCAAAAAACAACAGCCTTGTTATTGAAGACGATTATGAAAGCGATTTTTTGTACAACACAAAGCCAACCCCCTCATTACATGCACTTGCAGGGGGAAATAATGTTGTATATTTAGGCTCGTTTTCAAAACTGCTTTTGCCTTCTATTAGAATAAGCTTTATGGTACTAACGGAGGATTTGGCAAAAAAATTTAACGAAGAAAGCTATAAATACAGCCAGACGGCAAGCAAAACAGAGCAAATTGCGTTGGCAAAATTTATTAACGACGGCCATTTAAAAGCGCAAATAAAAAAGACACGGCGTTTTTATACGGCAAAAACAAAAATATTTGCCGAAAAATTAAAAGAGAACTTTCCAAAAGCACATATTGAAATAAGCGAAAACGCTTTGCAAATTATTATGGAAACAGAACTTATCAACGGCGAACCGAAATTCAAAGAAAACGGAATTAAGGTTTTTGTAGACAATTACGAAAACAACAAAATAAAACTGTGCTTTAATATAGGTTCTGTGGAAGAAAAAGATTTTGAAAATGCAATAAACGCCCTTAAAAAGTCAATATTTTAAAGAAAATTTGTTCTATAAGTCCTTAAATAGGGACTTAAGCCTATTTGGATATTGCAATTAAATTTTCATTTGTTAAAATGAACTTGTAACAAAAAACAAGGAGGTTTTTCGAATGAAAAAACATTTAATATCTGTAATAACAACAATATCTGCTCTTGGCATTGGCTTTTTTCTTATGGTAGTTCCTTTTCGTATTTTTACAATGCTTTCGGGAACACAAATGAGATTTTTACTTGCAGCTGAAATTATAACTTATTTTGCAATTCTTTTAATTGTAAGTTTTAAAAAAGAAGCGAAAAAAGACAAGGAAAAGAAAAACAGCGAATACTCCAAAAGGCATAATGAGCGAATTAACAGAAGAAACAATGAATTAAAAGGAATTAAAGTTTCAGATTTTGACTTGGTTGCTTAATTTACACACAAGCATTAAGCAAGCAAAACGGGTGCATTGCATTTTTTGTAATGTACCCGTTTTATTTTATTTTTGACACACAAAGTACAAACGGCGGATATATTATGCAAATGAAAGGGAGTGGCACAATGTTTTCAGTTTTAGTTGCAGATGATGAAAAAGGAATAAGAGAAAGTATTAGAGATTACCTTAAAGCAAAAGGATTTTTCGTTGAAACGGCCGTTGACGGGAAAGACGCTTTAAATAAGTTTGAAGAAAACGAATTTGATTTGGTAATTTTGGACATTATGATGCCCGTGCTAAACGGATTTGAAGTTTGCAAAATCACTAGAAAATCAAGCAACCTGCCCATTCTGTTTTTAACGGCAATGAGTGATGAAAAAGATTTTCTTAAAGGCTTTGAATACGGTTGTGATGATTACGTTGTTAAGCCGTTTCCCCTGTCTGTACTTTATCAAAAAGCAAATACGCTTATAAAACGCTGCAAAGGTATAGACAAGGAAAACAAAATAACCTGCTGCGGAATTACAATGGATTTAAACAACAAAAAAGTTTTTGTAAACGAAAAAGAAATTGTTCTTTCATCAAAAGATTTTAAAATTCTTTACTACTTGATTGAAAACAAAAACATTGTTTTAAACAGAGATTTGATTTTAACTTATGCCTGGGGCTATGATTTTGACGGAGATTTTCGTGTGGTAGACACTCACATCAAAAGAATCAGAAAAGCCCTTGGAGATAAATCAAGCTGTATTAAAACAATAATTAACACCGGCTACTCCTTTCAGGAGGTGTGATTATGACAAAAAAGAGCAAAGTTTTTACGTTTGTTACGGCAATAATTATTTTAATCTATTTCGGATTTGGAATTTTTATGTATTCAAACGAAAAAAAGCAAATACAAGAATTATTGTTTAATGACATTCAATCATTGGAATTTGAGCCCACATATGACCCGGATGATCCGCCGTATGAAAGCGCCGAACATTTTGCCGCAGAATTTACAAACATAACATATTTTCCGTCGAAAGTATATATTTATGACGAAAAAGGCAATTTTGTTATGAAGTCCCAAAGCGTTATATATTTTCATTTTGGAACACTTAATAAACCCTATTACTGTTTTTTAGACGAATATTTGACGCCGGAACTGAAACAACAAATAAAAGATGCAGAGGCAAAATACGGCAATTATTCAAATTTTCAGTTTAATTTAAAAGACGGCAAGGTTATACCCGTTAAGCTTGTTTACAAAGAATATGAACCTTACGCCAAAGATACGGCTGAGATTGTTTTTACAAATGAAATTCCCGAATACACCGTTAAACTGCCAAGCGATTATTTGCAGGTTACTTGGAATTTTATAAAAACCGAAAATGCCGATAATGACCTTGAATATGAAGACAATATTTTAAGTCAAATAAAAGCCGAAGACATTTCAAACGCAGACGAATACGACGTTAACAGCAACAGTGATGAAAAAACGGACGGCAGATACACCTACACGGCAAATAATTACTTCAGCACACGTGAAGGAAAAACATATGCGTATTATTCTTGCCTGTCTGTTTCAATTCAAAAATATGCACTTAATTCAGCAGAGTTTAAAACAAATATTAAAAGTTTAACGGCTGTGTTTGTTATTCTTGAAGCAATAGCCGTTGCGGTTACAAACGATTTACTGAAAAAACAGGAATTTAAAGAAGCACAATATGCTTTTTCCGGTGCAGCGGCGCACGAGCTGAAAACTCCCCTTGCAGTTATTCAAAACAGGTGTGAGCTTTTAATGGAAAATATTAACCCTGAAAATAAAAGTGATTATATTAAGTCAATATATGAAGAGTCAATTCGTATGAACAATCTTATAGGCAGCTTGCTTCAATACAACAAACTGAGCTCTACAAGCAAAATAAACAAAAAGCCTGTAAACCTTAATGAAACAGCGGAGGCAGAAATCAAAAAATATGCGCCGTCTGCATCAACCAAAGGAATTGTATTTAAAGAAGACTTTAATAAAGACTGTATAATTTACGGCGACGAAAAATTCATTGCCTTAGCGATTGACAATTACCTTTCTAATGCGGTTAAATTTGCAAATGAAAACACACAAATAACGGTAAGCATAAAGAAAGACGGCAAGCACATTAAATTTTCTGTTTTCAATTACGGCAAAAACATTAATAAAAACGAGCAAAAAAACATGTGGAAAATGCTTTATAAAGGTGATGAAAGCAGAAAAAATGCAAAGGATTCCGGCGGTATAGGATTGGCTGTTACGGCAAAAATACTTAAACTGCATAAATTTAAGTACGGATTTAAAAACAAAGCAAACGGTGTTGAATTTTACTTTGTGGCTAAACAGCAAAACGGATGATTTAAAAGCCAAACTTCAATTAAATAAAAAATAATAAAAACAGCGGTTTAGGGGTTTACCCTGCCGCTGTTTTTGTTGTATAATTAGTTTATAAAACATACTTTCAGCACTGTTTGGAGGAAGCAAAATGTACACTGCCAATGAAAACAGATATAATAATATGACATATAATTTTTGCGGTGAAAGCGGATTACAACTGCCTGCCATTTCAATAGGTTTATGGCAAAACTTCGGTATTAATGACGATTATGAAGTTATGAAAGATATTATACTTACCGCTTTTGACAACGGAATAACACATTTTGATTTAGCAAACAATTACGGACCCGAACCCGGCAGAGCGGAAATTAACTTTGGCAAAATATTCAAAGAAAATTTAAAGCCATATCGAGATGAACTTATTATAAGCTCAAAAGCAGGCTATGAAATGTGGAACGGTCCTTACGGCGGCAGAGGCGGTTCAAGAAAATATTTAACGGCGTCAATAGACCAAAGCCTTAAACGCACCGGTCTTGAATATTTTGATATATTTTATCACCACTGTATGACGCCGGAAACTCCGCTTAAAGAGACGGCATTATGCCTTGGTGATATAGTAAGACAGGGCAAAGCCCTTTATGTTGGTATAAGCAATTATGATGGACATACAATGCACAAAATGCACCACAGATGCGATGACTACAATGTGCCGTTTATAATAAACCAAAACAGATATTCAATTTTAGACAGAACAATTGAGCAAAATTCTTTAATATCCGAAGCAAAAAGCAAAAGAAAAGGAATTATAGCATTTTCTCCTCTTGCACAGGGTCTTCTTTCAGATAAATATGCAAACGGTATTCCCGAAAATTCAAGGCTTTACAACAACAAAGCTCTTGAAGAAAAATTAAACTACAATGAAAGCAAAGCATACCAAATTAAACAGCTTGCCGACATGGCGCACAAAAAAGGAATGACCCTTTCACAAATGGCTGTTAAATGGCTTTTATCAAAAAAAGGAATTACATCCGTACTTATCGGAGTACATTCAAAAGAACAGTTGCTTGAAAACTTAAAAGCCCTTGAATTTGAAGATTTAGCCGATGCCGACTTGATTCAAATTAACGGAATTACAGGAAATGTCTAACTAAGTTAAAAACAACTTAAATTTTTTAAATCAACGACTATAATTAACTCTGTAATTAATTATTCACACAGGAAAGAGGTAAAAAAATGGTTGCAGAAATAATTGCAATAGCAATATTTGTGCTTATGTTTGCGCTTATTATAATTGATAAAATTCCAAGGCATTGGATAACTTTGGGCTGCGGACTTGCAACAATAGTTATAGTTTTCGGTATATGCATGAAAAGCCCGCAGGCAATTATGGAAACGCTGAACATAAAAAGCATTTTCACCACCGAGTTTTGGCACACTTCGGGGCAAGGAAGCGAAAGCTCGGCAGGCATTAACTGGGCAACGATTATTTTCATTGCAGGTATGATGGTTATGGTTGAAGGTATGGCAAAAGCAGGATTTTTCCGCTGGCTGTGCCTTACTATTGCAAAAGCAGTTAAATATAAAGTTATGCCGATTTTAGTTACGTTTATGATTATGAGCGCACTGCTTTCAATGTTTATTGACAGTATTACGGTTATTCTTTTTCTTGCCGCAGTAACCGTAGAACTTTCACAATTATTAAAATTCAGCCCGGTACCTATGGTTTTGGCAGAAATATTCTGTGCAAACTTAGGAGGTTCGGCAACAATGTGCGGCGACCCGCCAAACATTATTATAGGCACGGCTCTCGGTTACAGCTTTGCAGACTTTTTAACAAACACAGGACTGATTGCCGGTCTTTCACTTATTGCGGTTGTTATATTCTTCTTTTTTGCATTCAAAAAAGAACTTACTGCAAACAGTAAAGAAAAAATTGACCCGACAACTTTTCCAAATCCAAAAGACGCTATTGAAAACAAGAAAGACTTTATTATCAGCACAATAATTTTTATTTGTGCCATTGTGCTTCTTGTAACACATGCACAAACAGGATTAACAGTTGCATTTATCGGCGTTGCAATAGCTGCAATTACATTAATCACTTCAATTAAAGACATTAAATTCATTCTTAAAAGAGTTGACTACAAAACTTTATTATTTTTCATAGGATTATTTATTGTTGTAGGCGGACTTGAGCAAACAGGCGTTCTTGAAGCCATTGCCGGATTTATTGAAAAAATTTGCGGCGGAAACATACTTGTTATGGTTCTTATTATTATGTGGATTTCGGCAGTTGCAAGTGCGTTTGTTGACAATATTCCATTTGCGGCAACAATGGTACCGGTTATTAAAAGCCTTGCGGCAACAACGCCGGGCGCAGGACTTGACGTGCTTGCCTATGCCCTTTCAATCGGTACCGATATAGGCGGAAGCGCAACGCCTATCGGTGCTTCGGCAAATGTTGTGGGTACCTCGGTTATTTCAAAAGCAGGTCACCCTGTTGGCTGGGGCAAATATTGTAAAACAGCAATTCCGGCAACTATGATTGTTTTGGTAATTGCAATGGCAGTTATTAAATTCAGATATTTCTAACCTTATTAAACAAAGGAGGTTATTAACATATGGAAAAACAACTTATTATTGCTTTGGCAAGAGAATACGGTTCAGGCGGCCGTGTTATTGCAAGTGAGCTTGCAAAGAAATACGGAATTAAACTTTACGACAGCAATTTAATTGAAATTGTTGCAAAAGAAAAAAACGGCAACTTTGAACAGTTTAAAAAATACGATGAAAAGGCAAGAAACATTTTTCTTTCCAGAACCGTAAACGATTTCAGCAATTCACCTGAAGACGTAATTGCGCAAATGCAATTTGATTATTTAAAAAAGCAAGCAGAAAACGGCGAATCATTTATAGTTTTAGGTCGTTGCGGAAGTTATGTTTTGCGTGATTACCCAAATCTTATAAGAATTTTCATTACCGGCGATATGCCGCAAAAAATTGAAAGAATTGCAGAAATTGAAAATTTGGATGAGCAAACAGCCGAAAAAGCTGTAATTAAATTCAACAAACGCAGAAAAGCATATCATAACTATTATTCAAAAGAAAAATGGGGCGATTCAAGATATTACGATTTAACAATAAACACCTCAAAAATAGGTTATAACAATACTGTTGATTTAATTGACCAATACGTTCAAAAAAGAATTAAATAAAAATTAAGAGGTTGCGACAGCAACCTCTTTTTTCTTTAAAAATACGGCAAGTGTAAAAACAAACGAAGCAACACTGCCTGCTGCCACACCCCACCACATTAAATTAAATTTTGAAAAAATAAAAATGAATACAACCGTAAATGCAATAAGAAATAAATTAATAACCAATGACTGATTTTTATTTGCCAAAGCCTGAAAATACGCCCCAACAATTAAAATAAACGGAATGAATAAAACAGACGGGCACAACATTTTTAATATATCACTGCCGTAGTTAATAATTGAAATATCTTTAGTAAAAATTTGCATTAACTTATTTGATAGCAAAAATGAAATTATAATTTCACACAATGCAACCAAATAACAAGCTGTAAACGCATACTTCATTACATTATTAACACGCTTAAAATTGCCTGCCGAACCGTTATAACCAACAATAGGTGCCAGTGCGGAAGTTACGGCAGTAAACGGAACAACTGCAAATTGAATAATTTTAGCAACATAAGCAAACGAAGCAATTAAGGCTGAATTACCCAAAGCAGACAAACGGTTATTTATTGCAAAAACTATTATTGACATTCCGCCTGCCTGAATTAAAACAGAAATTCCCAGCTGGAAAATATTTTTAACTGTTGAAAAATTAATTTTTGAAGGTTTAATTATTTGACAGCTTATTTGTGTAAAAAACAAAACACTCATTAAAAAACTTGTAAACTGACACATAACAGTTGCAAGCGCAACGCCGGTAACACCGATTTTAAGCACAAAAACAAAAATATAATCAAACAAAATATTTACAGCTGTAGGAACAAGCCAAATAAGCAAAGAATATTTCATTCTGCCCTCTGCCCTGATTATTGAGGAAAAGCCCGTTGAAAAAACATTGCCGGCAGCAATTATTAAAAAATACTGATTTGAATACTCCATTATTTCAGAAGTTGACCCAAACGCAATTAATATTTCCCTGGAAAATGCCAAACAAAAAACAGATACAACAAGAGTGGTGCAATAAAAAATCACCATTGCCGTAAATGTAACATTCCCTGCCTTCTTATATTCTTTTTTACCAAGATGTTTGGTTACAAAAACAGCGGCGCCGCCACCAACCATTTGGGCAAAGGCACCCTGAAGCATCATAAACGGATAAGCAACGGCAACACCTGCCATTGCTTTATCGCCAACGCCGTAACTGACAAAAAGGGCGTCTGTTAAATTATAAAAAGCAGAAAAAAGCAATGCCCAAAAAACGGTTATTGAATATTTAAAAAGCAATTTGCCAACGGGCATTTGTTCCATTTCCAAAATTTTATTTTCCATTTTCAAGCACCTTAAAAGCAGACTTATATGATATTTTATTTGAAAATGTATCTAAAATCCACCCTTGGGAAAAATGGGTAAAACGGTAATAACGCTCAACCTCTTGAATTAAGCCCATTAAGCCTTGTGCAAAAGCGTACCTGATTTTTGTTTCATCATTAATTTCAATTTTAACATTACTTAAAGTATTATGCAAATTAACGGATTTTTCTTTTTTCTCAATAGGCTGAACAAAATCTTCAAGACAAAGAAAATCAAAAACAGGGTCGCCCCAAAAACTGCGTTCAGGGTCTATTAATGTAAAAACAGCTCCGTTTTTTGTGTTTTTACAAATTAAATTTGCATCCCATAAATCATAATTTACGGCAGTACACGGTGCTTTTTCTAAAATATTTTTATACTTATCACAATAATTAAGCAATTTTTTACCGTTTTTACTCGGTTTGCCGAATTTATCGGCATCACTAAGCAAATTAACAATCATACTTCTTAGTGCTTCATACCAATTACTATACAAACCGTTTTGCACATAACCGAATTTTTCGCCTTGTATATTATGAAGTTTTGAAACGATTTCTACAGATTTTTTCAATTTTTCATCCTGTGGCAAATCAAGTTTATTTCTTGTTACACCGTCTATTTTTTCCATAATAAACCAATTTGCATCTACATATTTTTGAGTAAAATCACTGTAATAAATTTGGGGAACAGATATATCGGTATTTTTACTTATAACATCATACCAATAAAGTTCTGTTTTAAGCATGTTATCTTCATACTTCATAACAGGTAAATCTGTTTTAGGTGAAATTTTAAGAACGTATTCCTTATCGCCATCGCCCATTACTTCATAAACAGAATTAAACATACCCAAACCCAGCGGAGAAAAAGCGGAAATATTTTCGATTTTAGCCGAAGAAAACAATTTTTTTACAGTTTGAAAATCAAGCTTATATTTTGTTTTACTTTTCATTGTATTACCCCTTTCGCAAAAACAAGCACAAAACGAAATTCATTTTCTAAAGCAAATATAACACATACAAACAGCAAAGTATATCAAATTTCATATTTAATATTAAAAAGCCGAGATAAATTAAGCCAAAAATTTGACTTGCAAATAAGTATTTTGTAATATTAAATTGAGGTGGTAAAATGGATTTTAATGAACTTTTAAGTATAAAAATTATACCTAAAGATATTGCAAAATCGAAGCCAAAAGCACTGATTAACAATTTATATCATACCCCGTATAAAGATGAAATTCGCTTATTTTCCTGCATAAAACAAGGAGATTTAAAAAAACTGATTTTTGAAATGAAACAACTGGGTGTGCAAAATATTACAGTGGGTCAAATGTCAAAAAACGAATTACAACAACAAAAATATATGGCAGTAAGTTTTATTACTTTAGCCACACGCTATGCAATACAAGGCGGCGTTGAAGAAAATGACGCTTATAACTACTCTGACGAGTTTATATTAAAAATCGACTCAGCCAAAAGCAAAGCGAAAATTAACTCGCTTATAGTTGATGCAGCAATAGAACTGACAAATAAAGTAAGTTTAAGGCAAAAAAACTTTAACTATTCTCCCCATGTAAGAAAATGCGTGGCATATATTAACAAAAACCTGGATAAAAAAATAACCGTTTCCGACGTTGCCGAACACTGCAATCTTTCAAGCGATTACCTTTCCCACCTTTTCAAAACAGAAATGGGAGTTAATTTAAGCAATTATATAACCCATCAAAAATTAGAACTTTCGCAGGCATTGCTGTTTGAAGGATATGATAATGAAAAAATTTGCTATTTACTTGATTTTTCAAGCCAATCCCACTTTATTTCATTATTTAAAAAAGAATACGGAATGACGCCCGGAGAATTTTTAACAATGATAAAATAAAATTCTGCAATAAATAAAAACCCAAAGCTAATGCTTAGGGTTAATTTACTGTTATAAAAGTTTTTCCAATCCTTTTGTTGAATATTCTTTACCCTCACGTTTCTTTTTAAGTTCTGTCATAAGAGCGTTAAAACGTGTTTTTGTCATAGGATACATAACAACGGCAATAATTGAAACCGCCAAAAATGCCGCCGGAATAACAGTTGAAATATTTTCCATACCGTTAACAATTTTAGGGTCTGTTACCACTTTGATAAGTGCTTCAGAGCCGGCAACATCGGCAGATGAATCATAGCCGTAAGCGGAAAGCAACTGACCTGCCATTAAAATTCCGAAAGCAGAACCGAACTTTTGAATAATCTGTGGAAGAGCTGTGATTGTTGATTCCCTTCTTTTACCTGTTTTAAACTCATCAAGTTCCACAAGGTCGTAACCCATAGAATAAAACACGGTCCAGAACGTACCTGCTCCGATTCCCAAAAATACAGGGCTTACAATGCACATAAATCTAAAGCCGCCTATTTGAGCATCAAGACCGACTATTTTAAGTACAATTTCACCTACAAAAGTTATTAACAAGAATAAAATTGCGGCAAATCGCCTGTCTTTCTTTTCTGCAACCTTTTCAACAATGGGAACAACGATTGCCATTGAAATTACAAGAGATAAGATTACAAAAATAATTCCCTTATCATACTGCATACCAATGCAATCAATAACCATATAAGTTAAATTTGCCTGAATCATTGAAGAAGTAGCAAGGAAGAAGAAAACAAAGAAAAGAAAATATTTTGCAGGCTTTAATGCCAATATTTCGCCAAAAGCCTTTAAAGTATCTTTAATGCTGACCTTTTGAACCGGTGCACCCGGAACTGCCTTTTTAGGGCTGTAAACACCGTTAAGAGATTTACAGCAAACAAAGCCGAGAATAACTGCCAATATGCTGATAATAGCCGCAACAACAGCATAAGCGTTACTTTCGTATTTTTCGGTTAAAAGAACTGCCACGGTTGGAACAAGGGCAGGTAAAATATTGCCGAGTCCCACTGCCATTGCATTTAAAAGAGAAGACAAACTTCTAATTTGTGTTCTTTCATCATAATCCTCTGTAAGTTCGGCAACAACAGCATAATAAGGAATTGTATACATTGTGTAGAAAACCCAAATAGCCATTGAAATTACGGTGTAAAGTAAAATTTTTGCAATTTGAGAATTAAATCCGGCGCCGATACTCGTCCACGCAACAACAAAAATAATTGCAAGCGGAATTAAAGAACCCTTCATTATTTTTCTTTTGTCAACACTGGGACGGTCTGTATAATTTCCGATTAACGGGTCTGTTACAGCGTCCCAAGCAATGGAAACGAAAATAATTATTGAGCTGTATTTAGGTTGAATGCCTACAATTTCATTTAAGAAAGTTAAATAATATGTATAAAACATATTGTAAATTAACGATTCCGTAAAAATACCAAAGGCATAACCTGTTTTTTTCTTTTTGGTTAAAGCAGAATTTGCCATTTAACCACCTCCTAATAAATTTCATTTTAAACTCATTTAAAATAATAATCAAGAATTATTCAAAATATATGGAAATTTTTTATCTTATATGATAAAATTTATGCAGGAGTGATAAAAAATGAACAAAAACACAAGAAAAAAACAATTATCATACATAATATTTATTGTTATCTATTTTCTGTTTTTCGGAGCGCTGCTGGCAGTGGGCAGCGTTTACGATTTAGAAATAGAAAAGAATTTATTTAATCCCCAAAACTCATTTGCAAAGTTTTTTGAAATTTGGGGAGAAGTACCGCGCTTTGCAATGTGGGCACCTGCTGCAACAGTGCTTTTATTTACAAGGCATAATTTGGCTGACTGCCTTGAAATAATACATAAGATTTTGCCGTTTATTCCCTGTTTAAGCGAGGAAGCAAAAACTAAAAAGCCATACATTGTTTTAAACAAGATTGTAAATATTGTTGAAATTATCGGTTTCACTGTGCTTGCAATTTTAGGATGGGACAAGGTTATAAGAAACGTTGGCAAATACTATGTTGATTTAAGCAAAGGCATTTGGTATTTGATTTCCGCTGTTGTTGCACTTATTGTTTTTGCAATATTTACAAAAATACCAAAAAGGATTCTTAACAAATTAGAGCCGCTTGCTTTGGCAGGAATACTTATGGGTATTTTATTTATGTTTGAAGCACCTATTAAAAGCATTGCAAACAGAGCAAGATTTCGTGAAATTGTGGCTTATTCAGCCGGAATTGAAGACCCAAAAAGCATTGCTATAAACAGTTCTTTAATTGACAGGGCAAATTTTGATTACTATACAAACTGGTATCAAAAGGGCTTTGGCGGCGAGGTCATTAACAGTTTTAAACTTGAGGGCACAAGCTGCCCCAGCGGTCATGTTATAAGCGGTTGTTTTATATTTTTAAGTGCAGTTTTTTGCAACACTTTTAAAAAGCTGAAAAAATTAACAATTCCTGCTTGTATTGTAAGTTTTGTATATGTTGGCACATTGGGCTTTACAAGAATATTAAGAGGCGCACACTTTTTAAGCGATATTGCTTTAGGCGCAATGGTAGGCATGATTTTCTTTCTTATTACCGTTGGAATTTTAAAACTTTTTTACAGGAAAAGCATATTGCCCACAAGAGATATTTAATAATTTAAGCAAAGAAAAAGAGGATGAATATGGAACAAACCACGGCAATACTTATTCCATGTTACAATGAAGAACCCACAATAGAAAAAGTTATTAATGATTTTAAGCACTGTTTTCCTAATGCAGAAATATATGTTTACGACAATAATTCCACAGATAAAACTGCGGAAATTGCGACCGCCTGCGGTGCAACGGTAAGGCACGAATACAGGCAGGGAAAAGGAAATGTTGTGCGCACAATGTTTAGAGATATTGAAGCCGATTGCTACATAATTGTTGACGGCGACGATACATATAACTGTGAAGATATGATTAAACTTCAAGATGCGGTTTTATCAGGCAAAGCCGATATGGCTATAGGCGACAGACTGTCATCCACATATTTTGAAGAAAACAAACGAAGATTTCACAACTTTGGCAATGTGCTTGTAAGAAATCTTATTAACACAATTTACCATTCAAACATTAACGATATAATGACGGGAGCAAGGGCATTCAGCAGGGATTTTGTAAAAACATTTCCTATTATGTCTAAAAAATTTGAAATTGAAACGGAAATGACTGTTTTTGCCCTTGACAATAATTTTAAAATATATGAAACCCCCATAGGTTACAGGGACAGACCCGAAGGCAGTGAAAGCAAATTAAACACTTACAAAGACGGCTTAAGTGTATTAAACACAATAAGCAGACTTTTTAAAGACACAAAGCCGTTTTTATTTTTTACAGTACTTTCGGCAATTTTCTTTATACTGTCGTTAATTTTATTTATACCTGTTTTTACCGAATACTTAAAAACAGGACTTGTTCCAAGATTCCCCACCCTTATAGTTTCTGTAGGTTTTATGATGTTCGGTCTTGTTTCGTTTAATTCGGGAATCACACTTTCCGTTTTGAAAAAACAAGAAAGAGAAAACATTGAACACCACCTAACCACCATAAGAATATTAGAGGGAAAAAAGAATGGAAAATAAAAAACATATAAATATGTACAATGCAATAAAAAAATTATTGCTTGCGTTGCCGTTTATTCTTGTAATAGGTGTAAGCAGGCAATGGGATAACGACACATATTGGATTGTTAAAACAGGCGAACACATTGTGAACAACGGAATTCCCACTAAAGATTTTTTAACAATGCACACAAATATGGATTTAGTTGTACAACAATGGCTTTCTGACGTAATATTTTACAAATTGTATGCTTGGTTTGGCGTTGCGGGACCTATAATTTTAGCGTCTGTAATGTATATAATTATTCTGTTGCTGATTTACAAACTGCACAATTTGCTTAACACAGGCAAATTAATGCAAGCAATTTCAGCGACTTGTTCTGCCGTTATTTTATTTTCATTTGCAGTAACAAGGCCGCAAATATTTTCATATGCTATTATTTTAACCGAAATAATTTGTCTTGAAAGTTTTGTTAAAAACGGCAAGTGGCAATATTTAATTCCGTTGCCTTTTTTGGCAGTGCTTGAAGTTAATTTACACGCATCAATGTTTACAATGCTGTTTATAATAATGATGCCTTACATTGCAAACTCATTGCCGTTAAAAATCAAAGGCAAAATCATTTCATGCTGTAAATTATTGCCGTTAATTATTACAGCGGCAGCAATGATTGTTGGAGGATTTTTGACTCCTTACGGAATTAAGGGAATGAGCTTTATTTTTACAACATCTATCGGTGACAAAGTTAATTCCGATATATCGGAGCTTGAACCCATAACATTATCAAAAGATAACTTATTATTTTTAATTGCAATAATATTTGTTATAGTCTGCTACTGTATTTACTTAAAAAAATCAAAAAGCGCCGCACCGCTAAGGTATCATTTGCTTATAATAGGCACCCTTATTATGGCGCTGGCATACAAAAAGCTTTTTCCTTATTTTTTAATTGCAGGAGTAACAACAGCATCATCTTTAATACAAAACTACAAAATACCTATTAGAGAAAAATTTAAAGATAAAAAATTTAGCCGTGTAATAGGCAGTGAAATATTTATTGCAATAATAGTTATTTTTACCGTGGCAATAACAGTAACCCATTATTCGTTTATAAATTCCGATAATATTGTTAATGACCAAACAGAAAAGGAATACATTGAAAAATTTGACAGTGCACTTTCTGTACTTAACAATGAAGATAAAAACACCATGGTGCTTTACAACGGCTTTAACACCGGCGCATATTTGGAATTTAACGATTACACAACATACATTGACCCAAGAGCAGATTCGTTTGTAATTGAAGCGAACCATGATTTTGACTACTTAACGGAATATACAAATTTTAAAAACGGAACATTATATTACAAAAACTTTGCAAAAAAGTATAACTTTACCCATTTTTTCATTGATAAAGGCACTGAATCCGCCGTATACACATTATTGAAAAACGACGGCGATTATACGCTATTATATGAAAATGACGAATTTGCAATATTTAAAACAATCAGATAGAAAAATCCCCTCGCCTTAATTTGGGCGAGGGGTATTTTTATGCCGTTGTTTTCATTGACAGCTTTAACTTATCGGCAATCATTGCAACAAATTCACTGTTTGTAGACTTGCCTCTTTGCGACTGAATTGTGTAGCCGAAATAAGACGAAAGAACATCTACATCGCCTCTGTCCCAAGCGACCTCAATAGCATGGCGAATGGCACGCTCTACTCGTGACGGTGTTGTATTATACATTTTAGCAACGGTAGGATACAATATTTTAGTTACGGAGCCCAACATTTGCGGGTCATTTACAGATAATTTAATTGCCGTTCTTAAATACTGATAACCTTTAATATGTGCAGGCACACCGATTTGACGCATTATATCGGATATAACAACATCAATATCATAATTTGCCAAAGAAGAATTTTTTGATTTATTTCTTTTCCAGCTTGAAAGCTTTTCAATTCGTTTGGCAACAGATTCCGGTGCAACAGGCTTTATAAAGTAATAATCAGCACCGGCCGAAATAATTTGCTCTTCAAACTGTGAATTATCAACAGCCGAAACAACAAGTGTAATAGGCTTTTCGGAAAGCGAATCATTAATATGCTCTAAAACATCAACGCCGTCTGCATTTGCCATAAACACATCCATAAGCACAGCGTCAAAATGTTGAGTTTCAAGAATGGAAATCACCTTTGTGCCGTCCTTTTTACAAAGAAAAACTTCAAAATCTTTCTTTTCAAGTTCTTTTTTGCAATCCTTTGAAAACTGCGTTGCATCGTCTGCAATAAGTACTTTAAGTTTACTGTTCATAATTTTACCCCCATAAAATATATCTGTGATTGATGTTCACATAATAACACATAAACCAAAATAATGCAATAGTTTTTTCCAAATTTATGTGATATTTTTTCACTTATATTTACAACAGATAAAATATGACAATGTTTTCAACCAAAAATCAACTTAAAAAATCAAATTTACCGCTAAACAGATTAAAAAGCCTGCCGTTAGCGGCGTAACAACGCTTAATACCGTCCATTTTAACGATTTTGTTTCCTTCCAAACTGTAAGCAATGTAGTTGAGCACGGCCAATGAAACATTGAAAACAAACACGTACAAACTGCCGTTTGAACGGTCCAACCATTATTTACAAGTATTTCTTTAAGAGATGACAAAGATGAATAATCGCCTAACTGCCCTGACGACAAATATGCCATTAAAATTACGGGAATTACTATTTCATTTGCGGGAAAGCCCAATATGAACCCTAAAAGTATGACGCCGTCAAGCCCTATGAACTTACCTATCGGATTTAAAAAATCGGATATATGATTAAGAAGCGAGGCATTACCTAGCGTAATATTTGCAAGCGCCCAAATAATTAAACCGGCAGGCGCCGCAACAATAACGGCACGAAGTAAAACAAACAATATTTTTTCTTTTAATGTTTGAATTATAATTTTAATAAAATCCGGCTTTCTGTATGGCGGAAGTTCCAAAACAAAAGATGACGGTTTGCCTTTTAAAACCGTTTTTGTAAGAATATTTGAAGAAAGCAGCGTAACAAGCATTGAAATTGCAATAAAACACAAAAGCAAAACTGCACCTGCAAATGTGTTTTTTGTAAAAAACATTGAGATTACTGCAATTAAAAGCGGGAATCTACCGTTACAGGGTGAAAGTGAATTGGTTATTATTGCAATAAGCCGTTCACGTGGAGAATCTATAATTCTGGCACCTGTTACACCCACAGCATTGCACCCATAGCCCATACAAGTGGTAAGTGCCTGTTTTCCGCAGGCACCGCAGGATTTAAAACAGGGGTCCAAATTAAAAGCAATGCGTGGCAATACGCCAAAATCCTCAAGCAAGGCAAATAAGGGGAAAAATACAGCCATAGGAGGCAACATTACAGCTACAACCCAAAGCAAAACCTTTAAAACGCCGTTAACAACCAAATCGGCAAACACAATCGGCAATGAAGCATTAATCATAGTGTTATAAAGAAACGACTCAAAATCATCAAACAGCTGCTTTAATATTTCAGAGGGATAATTAGAACCTACTATTGTTAACCACAAAACAACGGCAAAAATAACAGCCATTGAAATAACGGAGGTTACCTTGCCCATTAATATTTTATCAAGAATTTTCTCTCGTTTTTCTTTTTTTGAAGGTGCTTTTTTTACGCAAGTGCAATAAATTCTTTTAGATTTTTGAAACACACTTAATGTTACGGCACGTGAAAAATTATCGCCGTTCATATTATAACGTTCGAGAACGGATTGAGCTTTTAAATAAGCGTTTAACTGCTTTTGCTCATCAGGCTGAATGCCCGTTTCCAAATATCTTATTGATTTATAACGAGATATACCGGCTTTTTCCATTATACGCAACGACTGCTCAACAGGACTTACATATGTAACCTTATTAACAGATGGTTTTAAAGCGCCGGTAACAATTAAATGAACCTGTTCAAGCAAATTATTAATTCCTCTGCCGCTTCGTGCCGTGGCTTTTACAACAGGCGCACCAAGCATTTGCGAAAGCGTTTCCGTATTAATGTCTATATTCCTTTTTTCGGCTTCATCACATAAATTTAAAAGAAATACAATATTATCTGTTACTTCCGCTATTTGCAAAGCCAAATTAATATTACGCTCAAGATTTGTAGCGTCAAGCACACAAACAAGGCAATCGTAATTTAATGATTCAATATAATCTCTTGTTACCTCTTCTTCCTTTGAAGAGGCAACAAGGCTGTAAGAACCGGGCAAATCCACAAGTTCATAATCGTTATACTTATAATAATAATTACCCTTTGCCAAATCCACAGTTTTTCCCGTCCAATTACCCGTGTGCTGATTACTGCCTGTTATTTCATTAAAAACAGTGCTTTTGCCAACATTAGGGTTACCTGCAAGAACAACTTTTCGATTATTTTTCATAAAATAACACCCACCATTTGAGCATCAGGTTTTCTTAACGCAATTATTGAACCGTCTATGCGATAGGCAATCGGCGAACCCAACGGATTTCTGAAAACGCAACAAACATTATTACCTTTTACAAATCCCATATCAAAAAGCCGCCTTTTTATAAGGCAGGCGCTGTCTACTTCGGAAATAATACCCTTTTGATTAACGCACATATCTGCAAGAGTCAAGATTACATCACCTCCGAATATTCTATGAAAAAATAATATGATTAGTGAAAGTAAATTAATAATTTTATACTCTTGACTTTTGCCGTATTTACTTTAAAATATTAATTGTAAATATTTATAAAAAGAAGGTATATATATGGGTTCTCAATTCATTATGCCCGGAAAAATCGTTTACGGCGAAGGCGCACTTGAAAATGCAAAGCCGCTTTTAAGCGATTTCGGCAAAAAAGCTTTAATTGTTACAGACAGTTTTATGGTTAAATTCGGCAATGTAAAATTGGTTACAGACATACTTGACGAATTAAAAACCGATTATGCCGTTTATGACGGAATTAATTCCGAGCCGACAAATATTTTAATTGACAAGGGAATTGAAATTTATAAAAAAGAAAATTGTGATTTTCTTATAGCAATAGGCGGCGGTTCACCTATTGACGCTATGAAGGCAATAGGCGCTGTTATTACAAACGGCGGTTCGATTAACGATTATTACGGCAAGGTTATTACCGTTCCCACACCGCCGATGGTTGCAGTTCCCACAACAAGCGGAACAGGTTCTGAAGCAACACAATTTACAATTATTACAAACACGGAAAAAGACATTAAAATGCTTTTAAAAGGCCCTGTATTAATGCCCGATTTAGCAATAGATGACCCTGCGTTTACTATGACTGCTCCCCCTTCAATTACGGCGGCAACAGGACTTGACGCACTTTGCCATGCAACAGAAGCATACACATCAAGAAAGGCACAACCTTTAACAGATGATTTGGCAATCAGTGCTACAAAAAGAATTTTTAAAAATTTACCTGTTGTATTTAAAGAACCTAAAAATGTGCAGGCAAGAGCTGAAATGAGCCTTGCTGCTCTTGAAGCCGGCGTTGCATTTAACAATGCATCCGTTACAATTATTCACGGTATGAGCAGACCTATCGGCGCACTTTTCCATGTGCCGCACGGAATTTCAAACGCAATGCTTTTAAGCGAATGTTACAGTTTTGCCATTGACGGTGCATATAACAGATTTGCCGATTTAGGCAGAGCCATAGAAGTTGCCGCACCTGAAGATGACGATAAAACAGCGGCTGAAAAATTCCTTAACGCCTGCAAAGAAATTTGCAAAACCTGCGAAATTCCAACTTTGGAAGAATACGGAATTGACAAAAACAAATTTTTTGAAGTTATGGACAAAATGGCAGACGACGCACTTGCATCAGGTTCACCTGCCAACACAATTAAAGAAGTTTCAAAAGAAGACATTTTAACAATTTATAAAAATCTTTGGAAATAAAAATATAGAAAAACATCCGTTCTTAAAATAAGAACGGATGTTTTTGTTTTTAGTTATTATAATTTTCCAAAAAAGAATGTTTAACACCTTTTTGCTTATAACCCACAACAGTATCTAAATTAACATTTTCAACACTTTTGAAAATATTGCTTTCAACCTGAGGGTTAATTTTTGCTAAATCGGCAATTAAATTTTTAACTTCCTGACGCTTTGACGCATTATCCGGATTACATGAGGTGCAAGTATCTGTAAACTTACAGGCACACTGAATAAAATGCAAATCATTATAATCACGCCAATGCTTTATTTCACTTTCACGAATTAAATACATGGGTCTTATTAATTCCATACCTTCAAAATTTGTGCTGTGCAATTTAGGCATCATTGTTTGCACTTGACCGCCGTAAAGCATACCCATTAAAACAGTTTCTATAACATCATCATAATGGTGACCGAGAGCGATTTTGTTGCAGCCCAATTCCTTTGCCTTATTATACAAATAACCCCTTCTCATACGGGCGCAAATATAACAAGGTGATTTTTCAATATGAAGCACGGATTCAAAAATATTTGATTCAAAAACCGTTATAGGCACATTAAGCATTTTTGCGTTTTTTTCAATAATAGCTCTGTTTTCCGGGCTGTAACCGGGGTCCATAACAAGAAAAACAAGTTCAAAATTAAATTTATTGTGACGTTTTAGTTCTTGAAAAAGTTTTGCCATCAACATAGAATCCTTGCCACCTGAAATACAAACGGCAATTTTATCATTTTCCTGAATTAAATCATATTCATTAAGTGCCGCAGTAAACTTGCTCCAAATACTTTTGTGGAATTTTTTATTTATACTTCTTTCCACATCTTTTGCTTTTTGAGAATCTGTTTGTAGCTTGGCAAGCATATAGCCGTAATAACCCTCTTTAAGATTGGCGGCATTAAAGCCTTTGCTTCTTAAATTTTCGGCTACACCGTCGCTGATAATGCCGCTTTTGCAACAAATAACAAGCAACTTATCTTTAGGCAATGAATCCAAACTTTCATCAATTTTTGCCTGGGGAATATTAATTGCACCGTTTATTGTGCCGTATGCAAACGCAATTTCGTCTCTTATATCAACAACAAGATATTCGTTATTTTTTAAATCAAGTAATTCGTTAACTGTAATTTCTTCAATCATTTTCCGTATCCTATTAAATCCTTAACTACTTCGCCGGCTATAATTAAGCCAACCGTTGACGGCACAAACGCTGTACTTCCCGGAACAGAACGCCTTTGAGTACACTTTCTTGCCGTGCCCGGAGGGCAAATACAATGAGCCTTGCAACTGATTGCCATATCTTCAACCGGCTTAATCGGCTGCTCCTTTGAATAAACAACTTTAAGTTTTTTTACTCCCCTTTTTTTCAATTCACGGCGCATAACCTTTGCAAGGGGGCAAACGGAAGTTTTATAAATATCTGCAACTTCAAACAAAGAAGGTTCCATTTTATTGCCTGCGCCCATTGAACTGATTATAGGCGTATTACTTGCCTGCGCCTGCATAACAAGCGCAATTTTACCTGTTACGGTATCTATTGCATCCACAACATAATCATACTGTGAAAAATCAAATTTTTCGGCAGTTTCCGGGCTGTAAAACATTTGGTGTTTATTTACAATACAATCGGGATTAATTTGTTTTATTCTTTCCTCGGCTACATCCACCTTATATTTACCCACAGTTGCACGGGTGGCAAAAATTTGCCTGTTAATATTTGTTAAGCAAACCTTATCATCATCAATAATATCTATTGTTCCCACGCCCGACCTAACAAGCGCCTCTACAGTATAGCCGCCTACACCGCCTACGCCGAAAACAGCAACACGTGCTTGAGCAAGAGTTTTCATAGAGTCATTACCCAAAAGTAATTCTGTTCTTGAAAATTGATTTAACATTTACATCCCTCTTAACACAAAAGTTTTTATCTAAATTACTCAGGCAAATATTATACTACTGTTTTAGTAGGTTTAGCAAGAGGAATTATTACTATAATTAAAATTCCGACTTTTCAATTAATAAAGCAAGTATACACCAAATACCGTTAAGTTGCAATAAATTTGCCGATAACAGCATTTATTTCCGATTTTTGTATTTAAAGTTCCGTATTATAAATTTTTTAACGAATAAATTTAATATATAATTATAAGTAAACAACACATTAAGAAAGGGTTTATATATGAAAAGAAAAATTAAAGCGGCTATAAAAGGCTTGTAACTCATCAACGCTGTTGACAATTACAGTTTCTTTTTTCAAATCCGTATCCATAATCACAACCAACCAATCATATTTTCGTTGATTCCTGTTTCTTCAAGAAACCTTTGTTTGTTTATGTAATAATTCCACCTGCCGTTATGAAAAACAGCACAGCCGAAATTAAAACGCTTATTTTGCAACCCACACCGAATGAAAGAAGGGTTCTTGTGCATAAGCTTTGCCGCTTCTTCAACCTTCAAAGTGTCGGTATTCTCATAAGTAACACTGTTGATATCCATTATCATCACTTCCTTTCTATTAACCTTTTGACAAATTTAACCACACTTGATATACTCACCTTGAAAGGAAGTATATAAAATGAACGAATTAAAATGGGATTTGTCAATTACAATTTCTGCTATTATTGCGGTAGCTGCTATTATTTCCCCTATTCTTACCGCTGTGATCAATAATGTTCATCAAAGAAATATGAAAAAGTTAGAACTTAAAGAAAAGCACTATAGTCAAACTGCTTCATATCAAAAAGAAATCTTTGAAAACTATTTAAGAAAAACGGGAAAATATATCGGTTGCGCATTTGCAATCACCAGTGCTGCAATGGAATATGATGAAGCCTACCTTGCCGCTTTCTTATATGCACCAAGCGACTTACAAATGTTGATGAAAAATGCCAATGATGCTATTCGCTCTGAAAAAGTTCCACAAGCACTTTCTGCATTTGAAGAACTCATTCCCAAAATACAAGAACACATACAAAACTTGTAAAAGCAACCAATACAATAAACACATATATTACATACAGTCTGAAACATTCAGGCTGTATTTTTTTCATGAGTAAACAGCAAATAATTGAAATCACCCAAACAATAACTATTTTAAAAATAAAACTTATTCACTCCCTTTCATTGATTTTTTAATATTCCACTTTCAGTGACATTAGTAATTAAAAAAAATAAACCCTACGCTTCTATTGAAATAATTTGCGATTTTTTCTTTAATTTCATCGCGCGGAATTCGCAGCCCCGATTCATACTTGCAATACGAAGATGTACTTATTCCGATATCGTTTGCCACCTTTTCGGGACTATACCCTAAGTTTTCTCTAAGAGATTTAATTTTTTGCCCCGCCTTAAACATATCAAACACTTTAATCACCGCCTTTCCTTTTCTGCTCACTCTAAGTGACAAATATACTATAACACACATTTTTGCACTTGTCAACACTTTTAGTGACAAAAAATCGTTGACTTTTAACACTTTTAGTGATATATTATATTTACATTGAAAGAGGGCGAAGTTTTGATAAAATATACAAATAATTTTTCTGAAAATTTAAAAATGTTAAGAAAATATAAAAACCTTTCGCAAGACAAACTTGCAGAAGAATTAAATTTATCGCGTTCACTTATCGGAATGTGGGAATCCGGACAAAGAAAGCCAAGCTATGAAACATTGGAATTGATTGCCGATTTTTTCAATGTAAGGCTTGATGATCTATCAGGAAGAAATGTTAATAACGGTAATAAACTAAATAAAATTTCAAACATATTACCATTACCCCAAACAAATAAGAAACCAAGACTTGGTGTAATTGCTTGCGGCGAACCAATCTTGGCTGAAGAAAATATTGATGATTATGATGAAGTGCCGGAAGATATCAAATGCGATTTCACTTTGCTTTGCAAAGGCGACAGCATGATAAATGCACGAATCAATGATGGTGATATTGTTTACATAAGACAACAAGACGAAGTTAACAACGGTGAAATTGCAGCTTGCCTTGTTGACGGTGAATTTGAAACAGAAGCAACACTAAAGCGCTACTTTAGATATGATGATAAAATCGTTCTTCTGGCAGAAAATCCAAAATACCCACCGTTCGTTTATGTTAATGAAGAAATGAACAAAGTTCGTATTATCGGTAAGGCCGTAGGCTTCACAAGTGTATTATAATTTGGGGTATTAAAACATGGCAAGTTTCGCAGAACGATTACAACAAGCACTTCAAGCTAAAGGAATGTCAGCAGCTCAGCTATCAAGAGAATTAAACATCGATGAAGGAACCATATCCAACTATAAAAAAGGAAAGTATGAACCAAAACAACGCAGAACACAAGCAATTGCAAATGTTTTAAATGTTTCTGTCGATTGGTTAATGGGTTACGATGTTGAATCAACGCACTATTCCGACAAGACCGAAAATTCAAAAGAAGCATGCAAAGATGATTTTTCAAACAATTTAAAAATGTTAAGAAAATATAAAAACCTTTCGCAAGACAAACTTGCAGAAGAATTAAATTTATCGCGTTCACTTATCGGAATGTGGGAATCCGGGCAAAGAAAACCAAGCTACGAAACATTAAAATTACTTGCGGATTATTTTGATGTAAGTTTAGATAATTTATGCGGTAATATTAAAACAAATTCTGTAGGCCAACAAATTAAAAATTTACGATTAAAAAACAAACTTACACAAGAAGAGTTTGGCTATTCAATCGCACCCGCTGAAGATGCACTGGACAAAAGACGAAATCTCATTGAATTAGTCAAAAATCTTGACGATAATCAATGCGAACTTTTAGAAAATTTGATTAACCAATTTCTTTTAAACAAGAATCAATAAATTTATCAAAAATGTAAGAAACTACCCTATTAAAGTTACACATCGGTTACACATCTTTTGATACACCTGTAACCGTTGTAAGCGTAGTATTTATGCGGCTTTTCGGGCTTCTGTTACAGATGTTACAGATGTTTCTTTTCTTCAATAATTTGTAAAATTACATAGTGAATTTTTGATATATCCCTAAAAATTAAAATATATAGAAAAGATGTGTAACATCTGTAACCTTTTCTTAAAAAATGGCTTAACCGTGCGATTTTTTAAGGTTACACATCTATTTTATAGGAAAGGAAAAATCAACAATTATGGGAATTTTAAAGAATTTTTTAAAAAATTTGGTGGGTAAAGAGCAACGAACAACTACGAATCAACCCATTCCACCTGTAAAACCAACTATTGTAGATGAACATTTAGACGAAAATGGAAATGTACCCGTAAGTTGGCTGATTGCCCATTCTGACATAAAAGAAATGGATTGAATCAGATGCTTATGATAAATTATCCGACAGTGCAAAGAAAGGCTACAAATCAGCCTATAAGAAGTATTCAACATTACACAACAAACCTTTCATCAACATCAAAATAGCCGATTTACAGCGCTGTATAAACGATAATACAAGCGGTTATGTTTCTAACAGAGAAATGAAGAATCTTGCAAGCAAGCTTTATCAATACTGCATGCTTTTTGAAATTATAAGAGAAAATAAAGCAGTCTTGCTTGATGTTGGGGCACCGTCTGCAACTAAAAATGAAAAAGTTCCTTATTCCGATGAAGAAATAGATATTCTTTGGAAGCATACCGATAATGATATTGTTAAGCTTATACTTATATACATTTATACCGGTGTAAGATGTAACGAATTGCTTCATCTTGAAAAACAGCATTTACATCTTGACGAACAGTATTTTGAAGTAATCAAAAGTAAAACTAAATCAGGTATACGGCTTGTACCCATTGCGGATGTTATTATACCTTTCTTTAAATACTTTACAAATAAATCATCCTCTAAATGGGTTTTCACAAGTGAAAAAGGTAGCAGGCTTACTGATGATTGGTATAGAAGGTTGCAATCCAATGTTCTTAATACATTAGGTATGAAACACACCACCCACGAAGCAAGGCATACTTGCATAACTCAAATGACGGTTCATAATGTTAATTCATCTGTCATTAAAGAAATTGTGGTGCATAAATCTGCACAATCCTTCACAGAAAGAGTATATACCCATGTGTATATGAAAACAAAAATTGATGCAGTAAATAGAATACATACAGATGTAAAGGGCTGATGTTTTATCAGCCCTTTTCTTTAAAAATATTTGTTACCTACTCGTTACCTACTTGTTACCTACCTTATGATTTTATGCGGTTTTGCATAGCCTTAAAAACATAGAAAATACCCGCAAAACAAGGTGTTAAGCGGGTATTTAATATTTGGAGCTACTGGTCGGACTCGAACCGACGGCCTGCGCATTACGAATGCGCTGCTCTACCAACTGAGCCACAGTAGCATTTATTCGATTTTTCGCTTACTTTGAGTCTAAATAGGCGAACAACCTTCCATTTACGAATGATCTGCTCTACCAACTGAGCCATATCAGCAAGGTGAAGATATTATATAACAAAAAAGCGTTTTGGTCAATAGACTAAACACTTTTTTAAATATGTTTTACAACAACTCATTTAGCTTTTGAAACACAAACTTGACGGAAGCATTTCTGACATTATTTCTGCCCAATGCACCAAACTGCTTTGTATAAGTTTCAATTTTGCCGTTTACATAAAAACCAAAGCACACCATACCAACAGGCTTTTTTGCCGTTCCGCCGCCCGGTCCCGCAACGCCGGTTACTCCAACCCCCACCTGTGATCCGGCAAATTTTGCAACGCCTGCGCACATTTGAGCTGCCACTTCTTCCGATACAACGCCAAATTCATTTATTATTTTTTCCTCAACACCAAGGTGTTTTATTTTAGCCTCATTGGCATAAGTAGTTAAAGAAACGTCCAAAACTCTTGAAGCATCTGCAATTCCCACAAGCGTTGCGCAACACAAGCCGCCTGTGCAACTTTCTGCAAAAGAAATATGATATTTTTTATCTATTAACTTTTGAACTGTTTTTTGTGCAAGTTCCATAACATCACCTTAACAATATAAAATCGCTTTTTACTGCTTATTTTTTATAACATTTACTTACATATTATAACATTAACACAACAAATTATCAAACAAACCTTGAATAAAAAAAGCATTAACATTATAATAAAACAAAAATGTTTGTGAGGCAAATATGGGCAAATTAAAAAGAAACGCATTTGACAAACTTAAAACTTTATTATTTTGGAAGGACACAAGAGTTACAGACGGTGAACCTTACACAAAAGTAAGAGAATTTGACTTTTCTTCATACTGCCCTATTGAAAAATACGTAAACAAAATTGAAATACCCGGCGAGAACACATTTAACATTAACGATTTTGGTGCTGTTGCAAACAACAAAGAATTTGACAACGCAAAGCCTATTAATGAGGCAATAAGCGCAGCCGAAAAAACAAGCGGCACCGTTTTAATAATCGGCGGAGATTTTACAAGCAGTGAAATTTTACTGAAAAGCAATGTAACCGTTTTTATTGCAAGCGATTCGGCAATTATTGCAAAAGAAAACGGAAAAGGATACCCAAACAAAGCATTAATTTTTGCAAACGGCGCTGAAAACATTACGTTCACCGGTGGAGGTAAAATCAAAGGCAACGGCAATTTTTTTGGCTTAAAACCTGTTTTCAATAAAAATCAAACGCAACCTGCCGAGTACATAGACATGATTGAATTGCGCCAAGATTACAGAAAGCAACTTAGATTTGCCCACAAAAGCAAGTACGGTTCGCCTGTTATTTTAAAGAACTGCCAAAACATTAACGTAAACAACATTATTATTGAAAACAGCGCTTCATGGAGTTTCAGAACCGATAACTGCAACAATATTAATTTTAATAATTTTGTAATTAACAACAACAGAAATGTTGCAAACGCAGACGGAATAGATATTTGCGGCAGCAGCAACATTAACATAAATCACTGTTTTATTTCAACTGCAGACGACGGAATTGTTATAAAAAATGCAATTTGGCTTGGCTGTAAAGATGAAATGAAAAACATTAATATAAACGACTGTGAAATAATTTCAAGAACGAATTCAATTAAAATAGGAACTGAAACTACATTTAATATCAGCGATGTTAAAATTGAAAACTGCAAATTCCTTTTACCCGATTTATACCCTTACACGGTTTCCGGACTTGCGATTGAAGCAGTAGACGGTTCTGAAATTTATAATGTGTTTGCAAAAAATATTGAAATTTACAACTGTTCATGCCCAATATTTATAAGACTTGGAAACAGAAACAGAGCGGCAGAGGTTACAGAGCAAAGCGCCAACGCCATTGAGTACGGTCAAAAAGCCGAAAAAGGCGTTTCTGCCGATAAAAACAGATTTAACTTTAAAAGTGAAATACACGATTTGCAATTTGAAAACATTAAAGCATTTGATACTGAAGCGCCCATAATGATTTGCGGTTTTAAACAAAAAGGCATAACGAAAAGAGTTAAAAATATTTGCTTTAAAAACATTGAAATAAACTGCACAACCAGAAAACACACAATAGATAAAAGACTTTTTATTCCCGAATACGCAAAAGAATACCCTGAGTGCAACAGATTTCGCAATTTACCAAGTTACTTTTTGTTTATTCGCCACGCTGAAAACATTAAATTTGAAAACTGCAAATGCAACGGTAAATCAAATTATAAAAAAGAAAGCTATATAAAAGACTTAAAGCCGTAACCGATATTAAATATCGGCTGCGGCTTTTTTATTATAACTGTGTTTTAACAGCTGAAGCAAAACGACTAAAATTATTCCTATTATAAAAAATATAACGCTGAAATTATGAATATTAAGCATTTCATTTAAAGCTGACACCGTTGTAAGTCCCATTACAATGGCATAAAGAGAGCCGATTAACATACCGATAATCAACATTACCGTTTGAGCACGAAACTTTTCAAGGCTTTTTTGAATTGCTTTAACAGAAACAAGAGCGCCGAAAATGATTCCGATTCCGAAAACGGCAACCATGGGTACAACTTTTAAATTTAAATGCAATACCTCTTTAACTGCTGTTATTACAGGTAAATATGCGCCGAAAATCAAAAGAACCGTTGAGCCTGAAATGCCCGGCAAAAACATAGCTGTAATTGCTACTGCTCCCGCAACAAACAAATAAATTGCAGGTCCGATACTGAAATTACTTAAATCAAGAGCCATTACATTAACTTTACCGTTAAAATATGTTAAGGCAACAACAACAAGCAGTCCCAACAAAACAAACGGTGAATACTGCCATTTATTTTTTATTACGCTGTATTCCTCTTTACCTATTATAAAAATTGACGGAAAAATAAATCCCAAAAACAAAGACGATACTGCAAATATGTTTTTTTCAAAAAACGCCGTTAAGGCAAGCACGGCAATTACCATACCTACTGCCCAACCGACAAAAAGTTTAAGCAAATAAACAATACCGCTTTTTTTATCTTCCTTATTGCCGTAAATAACCTTATTTATTGAACCGATAAAATTATCATAAAAGCCCATAATTAATGCTATTGTTCCGCCTGAAACACCCGGCACACTGTCTGCAAGAGCCATAAAAAATCCATTTACAGCGGTTTTTATCATTATACCCACTCCTTAATCATATCAACATTTTGAAAAATTTCATCAAGCTTATTGAAAAACGGCACCATATCGCCCATATCGAGGGCACGATGGTCAAATGCAACGGTTAAAGGTAAAATAAGTGCAGGTACGACATTGCCTTCAGGGGTACAAACGGGCTTGTTTTGCGCCGCACCGACACCTATTGCCACTAATTGAGGAGAAATAATTTCAAGAATTGTACATGCACCTTTCCAATTACGATAAATTGAACCTAAATTTGAAACAGTTACCGTTCCCTGTTCTATATCATGTTTTGTAAGTCGCATATTTTTTGGAACTGAATAATAATCTTTTTTAGCTTTACCTGATAATGTTTTAACCTTATGCTTACCCGTTTTGGAGCCGATAAGGCGGTAAATTGTTTGACCGATTTTACCTTTTTAAGCCCTTGAATTGTATTATCCATAGAAACTTCAAACATAACCTCATTCATATCGGAATTATTTGCACGGCGCATTGAATCTGCTATTGCGTCTCTCATTTGACTCATAGATTTTGATTCCATTGAATGCATATTTATTGTCATCATTTCACCGCTGTTTAACACAACAGGCATTGAAATATCTATGTTTTCAAGAGTAGTAACCTTACCTCTTACAAGTTTTCTGTTAAATTCAATATGGCCGTTCATTTTAGGGCAAGCCTTTAAACCCTCAACAATAACCTTTAACATGGCGGTGTTTACTGTTATTTTTTGAGCTTTTGTTTTATCATTATTTATTTGTTTTAGAACTTCAAAAAGCTTTGTAACATCCGCATCATATGTTACACAAGCATGAGGAATAGTTTCCCAACTTTCCGATGTCATATTGGAAACTATTTTTCGTGCAATTCCGAAATGCTCGGTATTTATAACTTTCATCTGCATATCTCCTTTACTGTGATAATACAAATATAGGATTTTATGCTAAACAGTAAATAAAACAAATTTAAACTAAATATAAAAAACTCGGCAAGCATAACTTGCCGAGAAAAATGATTTATATTTAATTATTTTCGTATCTTTCACTGTAATATTCCGGCACATCGGGAATACTGTTTACAAAATCAACTAATTGCTTTTGCATTGCGCCAATTTTTAAAGGATTAATTTTAGGTAAATCAGAAACTTCAATTTTATCTTTACCAAGAAGTGTTTTAAGTGCAACATTTACCATTCTTATATCATATTGACCCTTAAATAACGGAGTAATCGGACGGTCAAGATGCAGCATTTTATAAACAGCGGTCATAGCTGTTCTTACACTTGTTTCAACAGTAAATACAACATCTCCCTCAAGTTCTACAAACTGACCGATAAATGCAAGATTAGCACTGCTTTGAGGTATAATTTCAGGTCTATCAGTTGTCTTTCTTGGCATAAATTGAGAAGTAATATACGGCATAACAGTAGGAATTGAAATTGAATGTGCAATGATGTCATCCATTTCATTTTCAAGCCCACAATGATATAAAAATTCTCTTAATACTTCCTCACCGTTACATTCATTCATTGGCTTTTTTATATATTCGCCCTTTTCATTTGAATGCAATCCGTAAAACCACAGAACCTGAACATTTTTAGGCTGATTTGGGCAAATAGGCTGAAGTGCCGCACCGTAAGTAATGAACCACGGTGAATGAACAAACGTTGTTGCACCGCCTTTACCTGTAGGATTACCTGTTTTCTTTTCAAGATAATCAAAAAATTCGGGGTAATCTTTAACAGTTACAGTTACACTTACAAAATTACTTTTTTCCGGTGAATAAATAAATTTTTCAGGATGTCCGAAATCATTGCTTTTTTTAGCAATTCTTTCCCAAAGAGTAAAGCAACCTCTAACTGTCATATTACTCACCCAAATACTATACTACATTTTACGAAAACTATTGTAAATCATAATTTTAAACTGAAAATAAACTGACAAAAAAACAAGGTTCGGAACAATATGAAAGTTCTGAACCTTGCTTTAATTTAACATAAAATTGCTTTAAAACACCTTGAATTAAGCAGCAAACATATTATATTCATCTACTTCGCCAAGAGTTAATTAATTTCCTCTTTTAATGTTTCAACAACGCTGTCGTTTCTGAGTTTTCGCACAGAGAAAAGCATTGAAATGCCGATAATTGCAAAAACTACAACTACCGTGGCAAGATAAAGCAGCCAATTTATTTCAAAAGGTACCGCTTGTGAACCTACCTGACTGTACATTAAATAATTAATTGCAACACTTACAGGCAATGCAACAACAAGTGCCTTTAAACCGTAAAATACACTTTCAAGCACAATCATTTTCTTAAATCCGCTTGGAGTAGTGCCTACTGATTTTAACATTGCAAATTCTTTTCTGCGCATCATAATTCCCGTTGAAATAGTGTTTATGATATTGGCAATGGTAATGAGAGTAATAAGAACTATAAAGCCGTAAATAAACACTTCCATAACAAACACAAAAGTGTTCATTGACTGCATGGATTCCACAAAATCGGTTAAGCCGAATTGAGAATACTTGCCGCTTGCAATATTTCTTATTTCTTCTGAAACACTTTCATGATGGTCTGTTACAATGCCCACTGAATACAAATCATTGGTGCATTTTGAAACAGGAACATAAATTGACACTGTTTTTGCTGCATTTAAATTACAAACATAATTATTACTGTCGTAATTAACAAGGCCTGCTATTTCAACATCTTCAAATTTTTGACCTATTACATCTGAATTAAACACGGCGCTGCCAAAATTTTTATGAGTAATATTATTCATCAAAACGCCTTTTGTTTCACTGCCGTAAAACTGTGTATAATCAATATTATTGTTTTTACAAAGCTGGTTAAAATCCTCATCATCAATATAATCAATATAGAAATGAGATTTAGAGGCAAACATATTTTTATAAGCCGATGTTAAATATTTCTTATTGGCAACAGGCTGTGAAGTGTCATTTTTTTGCAAAATAACATAATCAAAATTAGTTGAAAAATAATCGTCAACATCCGGAGTATTTTTAATATCATTTAAAAACTTATCTTTTTCATCTGTTGACACAAATGTCGAAATTTGATACGGCACCTGACTTTCCAAATCAATTTCCTGAACAAATAATTGGCAAAAGCTGTTACAAGAGAGGAACAATATAACAGAAAGTGCTATTGAAGCAATTATAACTCTGCCTTTTCTGCCGTTTCGCTTTAAATTTTTATAAGCAAGCTCGCCTTCGTAACCGAAAATTTTACGAATAATTTTTGGAGATTTTAATTTTTTAGCTTTAACTTTAATTTCCTGTCTTTGCCTGATAGCGTCAATAGGAGTTACAGATGAAGCTTTAACAGACGGAATAAACGAAGAAATGAAAATTGTTAAGGCGCTGAACAGTACAACACCTATTATTGCCCAAACGGGAACAACGGTTTTCATTGTTAAATTTTCACTTGTAATGCCGTTTAACATGCCTGTTTGAATTATTTTATCACCGGTTGCTTTAAGTGTAATGCTTATACCCAATATACCTGCCAAAATGCCGATTGGAATACCTACTGCGCCAAGAATAAATCCTTCATAATATACAGACATTTTCTTTTGCTTTTTTGTTGCGCCTACTGAAGCAAGCATTCCCAAATAACGAACTCTTTCACTTAAAGACATAGCGAATGCATTATAAATAAGAACAACTGACGCAACTATAATTATTGTTAAAACTATTAGGCACATTGGCATAATTGTTATAATAAAAGTGCTGTTTTTATCAAAAGCAAGCTTTGATTCAAGATAGTCCTTTGAAACAACATAACCACTGATATTATGAGATTTTGCTATATCTTTCAGCGTAACAAGTGATTTGCTGTTTGCATTTTTTAACTGAACGGTTGCCGTTACGGTGTTATCGTCTTTTAAATTAAAATTATTTAAATCAAGCCCGCAAATGATTTTATAATTATCCATAGTTGCAGGATTATCTTTTAAAATTGCGGTAATTTTATATTCGTTAACGGCAGATTTAATAAATTCCTCGCCGTTTACATAGGCACCGCCGGTTACTACGGTTTCGCCGTTATCGTTATATTGACGCAATCCAACCGGAATTTTAACGGTATCACCTATTTTCCAATTAAGTTTGTTATCATCAATAAAAGACTGTTCAACGGCAATTTCATGTTCATTTTTTGGAATTTCGCCGCTGTATTCGCCTGTAAACATTTGAATTAAATTTGTTTCGTCGCCCCAATAAAAATCGCCTGTACATTTGCTGTATGTGGAATCACTTTGAACCTGATATGCAATGTAATCATCCGGTGCAGTGTTAACACCCACCGTGCTTAAACGTTCATCCTTCATAAGTTCGGTTAGCTGATAATCATTTACCGTCATATATGCATCAATATGACCGTCTTTCATATAAGAAATTTCGCCGAAAAGATTTAATATAGAAGCTGCGGCAACAAAAACAGCAGTAATCATTGCCACGGAAACGCAAATACCCAATGTGGTTATAACAGTTCTGCTTTTGTTTTCTTTAAGATGGCGAAGGGTTAATTTATTTACAATGTTCAACCCATTCTCACCTCATCCCTTTTAATTTTACCGTCTTCAATAGAAATGATTCGGTCTGCGGACAAGGCAATTTTTTCATCATGTGTAATAATTACAACAGTTTGCTTATATTCCCTATTAAAATGCCTTAAAAGCGAAATAATTTCTTTGCTGTTTTCGCTGTCCAAATTACCTGTAGGCTCATCGGCAAGCATTAAAGCCGGATTGTTAACAAGAGCTCTGCCGATTGAAACACGCTGTTGCTGACCGCCTGAAAGCTGATTTGGCAAATGATTAAGTCTGTGTTCCAAGCCCAATTTTTTTATTAAATCATTAATAACATTTTCATCCGGTTTTCTGCCGTCTAACAAAAGAGGAAGAGTTAAGTTTTCCTTAACGGTTAAAATAGGAATAAGATTATAAAACTGATAAATAAGTCCTATTTGCCTGCGGCGAAAAATTGCAAGATTTGTTTCGTTAAGTGTTGAAATATCTGTATTATTAATAACAACACTGCCGCTTGTGGGAATATCTACGCCGCCCAAAATATGCAAAAGAGTTGATTTGCCTGAACCTGAGGGACCTATGATTGCCACAAATTCGCCCTGTTCCACGGAAAAAGAAACATCATCAAGAGCTTTAACCATTGTATCGCCTTTTCCGTAAATTTTAGATAAATGCTTTACATCAAGTATTTTCATTTGTTTATCTCCTTTCGATGATGCCATTATATTTCCCATGCCTTACAAACAGGTGAATATTAAATTACAAATTTGTAATTAAACGATAGCCTTATATAATTTTACAGTAAAATGTGTGCCCTGCCCCTCTGTGCTTTCAACGGTAATTTCACCGTTTTCCTTTTCAAAAACTGTTTTTGCAAGTGCCAATCCGATTCCTACGCTTTCGTTTGATGAATTTGTGCCGTGATAAAATCTTTCAAAAACATGGGGCAAATCGCAAGCACAAATGCCGCAACCGTTATCGCTTATATCAATTTGATTATATAAATTTGTTGAAAAAGCGGAAATTTTTATGCAGCCGTTTTTATCTGTGTGCTCTATGCAGTTTTTAATTATGTTTTCAAAAGCCTCTTGCGACCAATTTTCATCACCGAGAAAACAAAAATCCTCTAAATCAAGATTTACCGATATTTCTTTTAAATCAAGCATAACAAGAAACGGCTTTAAACTGTTTTCAATAACTTTTTGTATTGAAACATTTTCCTTTTTAAACTCTGCCGTACCTGCATCAAGCTTTGAAAGCTTTAAAAGATTTAAAATAAGCCACTTCATTTTATCAAGCTGAGTTTCTATAACGCCTAAAAATTCGTGTTGCTTTTCAATATTATGTTCATCTGCCATTAAATCGGTCATCATTATTATTGATGTAAGCGGTGTTTTAAGCTGATGAGAAATATCTGCCAATGATTCTGCCAAATATGTTTTATCTTTATTAAGCATTTCATTTTGATTGTTTAAAAGAGTTATTACTTTATAAAGATTGTTAGATAAAATTGAAAGTTCGCCCTCTGTATTGTCGGCAATATTTAAATCAAAATCGCCTGCGCAAACACGGGAAAGATAGTTATTTAAATCATTAAGTTTATTATATCTTTTTTTAGTATAGCCGTAAAAAACAAACGTGAGCAATGTGCCGCACACAAGGCAAAGTATGCCTGAAATTTTATTAAAATAAAAGCAAACGCCGGACAAAGCAACAGTAATTACAATGCCTAAAACAACCGTATTTTTAACTTCCTTATTAATCATTATCTATCACATACCCCAATCCACGCACGGTTTTAATATAAACAGGCTTAGTAGGCTCGTCCTCAATTTTATCTCTTAACCGTTTAATATAAACAGTTAATGTATTATCTTCCACAAAATCGCCGTCAATATCCCAAATATTTTCCAACAGTTGAGTTCTTGAAAGCACCTTGCCGCGATTGTTAAGTAAAATTAAAAGCAACCTGTATTCCATGGCAGTAAGCACAATTTCATTGCCGTTTTTATAAACCTTTGCCTCATTTGTATTTATAGTTAATTCTTTAATTTTAATAACGCCGTCTGCCGAATCTTTGTTATATCTTCTTAAAACGCTTTTAATGCGCACAAGAAGTTCTTTTAATCTGAATGGCTTTGAAATATAATCGTCTGCACCAAACTCAAAGCCCATAACAACATTAACTTCATCATCAAAGGCTGTTAAGAATATTACAGGTAAATCGCCGATTTTCTTTATTTCTTTGCAAACATCATATCCGCTGCCGTCAGGCAAGGTTAAATCAAGAATATACAACGAAAATTTTTGATTTTTAATAATCTCCATTGCCTCTGTAACATTTTTTGCATGAGTTACATTATAGCCCTCATTTTCAAGAGAATATGTTAATCCCAAAGCAATTGCGCTGTCGTCTTCCAAAACAAAAAGATTCATTATACCACCTCAATTTAATTTTATCATAAGGCACATTTATTTTCCATTACAATATTGTAATAAAAAATCCCTTTACAATCAATTTGAAAGTAAAGGGAAATCATTTAATCTTTTATATTATTTTGAAGCTTTACCGCCGTTAAAGTGTTTTGCATTAACATTGAAATTGTCATCGGTCCTACGCCGCCTGGAACAGGCGTAATGTAAGAACATTTGTCGCAAACAGCGTCAAAATCCACATCGCCGCACAGTTTTCCGTTTTCATCACGGTTCATACCGACATCAATAACAACGGCACCGTCTTTAACCATATCTGCGCCAACAAATTTTGCTTTGCCTATTGCTGCAACCAAAATATCTGCGCCGCTTGTAATCTCTTTAAGATTTTTTGTTTTTGAATGAGTAATTTCAACAGTTGCATTTTCATGAAGCAAAAGCATTGCCATAGGCTTGCCGACAATATTGCTTCTTCCTATTACAACAGCCTTTTTGCCGCAAACATCTACACCGGTAGAGTGAATAAGCTCCATAATACCGGCAGGTGTGCAAGGCAAAAAATTATAATCGCCAATCATTATTGCACCTACATTTACAGGATGAAATGCATCAACATCCTTAATAGGGTCTATAAGATTAATAACCTCTTTATCATCCAAATGCTTTGGCAAAGGAAGCTGGCACAAAATGCCGTTTATATCTTTTCTTTCATTTAATTCTTTAACAAGAGCGTTTAATTCTTCTTGAGTTGTTGATTCGTCAAGAGCAAATTTTTCGCTGTAAAAGCCTACTTCTTCGCAAGCCTTTTCTTTATTTTTAACGTAAACCTGTGATGCGGAGTCATTACCAACAATAATAACTGCCAAACCCGGTGTAACGCCTTTTTCCTTTAACTGCCTTGTTTCTTCAGCCACTCTTTCTCTAACGGCTTTTGAAACTGCCTTTCCGTCTATAATTGCCATTAATTAATTATTATCCTTTCCAATTACTTTAAAGAAATCATCATCAGATGAAGTAACCGTGCCTGATGAATATTTATAAACCTGCACTGAATTATCTGCCAAAACAACAGGTTTTACAGGCGGATTAATCATATATCTTTCCGGCAGTGTTCCTTTTTTTAACTTTGTCATTAAAACCGCAAGCCAAATTGTAAACGCCACAACAACAACGGCTGAAAGCAACTGACTTACACGAATTGTTGAATTGCCTATGTAAAGGCTGTCGGTTCGCATACCCTCAACAATCATTCTTTCAAGTCCGTAAAAAATTCCGTAAAGAATAAACACTTCGCCCTTAAATTTTCTATGCTTGGTTACAACAATATGAAGCGCAACAAATAAAAGCAAACACCACACACTTTCATATAAAAAAGTTGGATGTACAGGAACGTTTGGGTTAACCTCTATCCCTTTTTGCAATAAATCGGCGGAGGTTGCCTCCAAAGTATCCCTTATTTTAACAGACCACATTCTGAAAAGTGCGGTTTCCGTATTTGTGCCGAACGCCTCCTGATTAAAGAAATTGCCCCATCTGCCTATGCCCTGTCCTATCAACAAACCGAGAGCACCTAAATCAAGCAAATTTCTAAAATCTATTTTACCGATTTTACAGCCGATATAACCGCCGATTAATGCGCCTATAATGCCGCCGTAAATAGCAATTCCACCTTGCCAAATGGCAATTATTTCTCCGGGATGAACCTTGTAATAATCCCACATAAATATAACATAATATGCACGGGCACAAACAATGCCCAAAAGAGTACCCCAAATTAAAACATCCATCATACCGTCAAGGCTCATTTTCCATTTATAAGCCATTCTGCCGCCGTAAAGTATGGCAAGAGAAAAGCCGAAAGCAATTATAATGCCATACCAATGAACCTCATATGAACCGATACTGAATGCAACGGAAGGAATATTAAAACTTAAACCCAATCCGTCAAAAAAAACAGTTGTAAAATTATCCATAATTTCTCCTATTCAGACTTTACAACGGATAATGCACTGTACTTTTCGTCCATAATTCCCGAAAGCCTTTTTTCAACATCATTTTTTGTAACGGATTTATAAATATCCATAACATCAAAAATATTATAATTTGAAAAATATGCGCCAATCATACCGTTTGCCACTGCATCAATATCATTATATTGCATAATTTCCTTACCGTATAAATTACGCCTTACCGTTTCAAACAATTCGTCATCTATACCGTTTGCTTTAAGTTTTGCAACTTCTTTTTTAATTTCGTCTGCAACTGCCCGAGGATTTGTTGATTCGCCGTCAAACATAATTGCTTCATAACCGTAGCCTGTAAAATATTCCTTTGAAAATTCCGAATTTATAAGCCCTTTTTCAATAAGCCTGCTGTAAAGCGGTGAAGATTCGCCGCAAAGAACCTCAAGCAGAATATTTGTTTCTACTATATCATTAAGGCTTCTTTCCGGAGTTTCGCATTTTTCTTTATAACCGAATGAAAATACAGGCACGCTCATTGCAAGGTGATATTCATCATATGACTTAACAATATCACGGGGTTCCGGTTCAAAAGAACGTTCAACCGTAACATCCTCTGCCTTTTCAAGGTATTCATCGCAAATTTTAACTACGCTGTCAACATCAACATTACCCACAACAACAAGTGCCATATTATGCAAATTATAAAAAGTATTATAGCAATCATAAAGCAATTTATCTGTAATTTGAGCAATAGATTCCACGGTTCCGGCAATGTCTATTCTTACCGGATGATTTTTATAAAGGCACCTTAAAAGATTAAAAGTACTCATCCAACCGGCAACATCATAATACATAGTTATTTCCTGACCGATAATGCCTTGTTCTTTTTCAACGGTTTCCTTTGTAAAATAAGGATGTGTTACAAAATCAAGAAGTATTTTAAGGCTGTCTTCAAACCTGTCGCTGCATTGAAAAAGATAACATGTTTTATCAAAGGATGTGTAAGCATTTGCGGAAGCGCCTGTTTGTGCATACCTGGTAAAAGCGTCTAACTCTTCACTTTCAAAAAGTTTATGTTCCAAAAAGTGAGCAATACCTTCGGGAACAACTGTATAATCATTACTGTCGCTTCTTTTAAAGCGAGTATCTATAGAGCCGTATTTTGTGCCGAACACAGCATAAGTTGACTTGTAATGCTCTTTTGGCATAACAAAAATTTTAAGGCCTGATTTATGATTTATTTCATAATATTTCTCACCGAGAGCATTTGATATAATTTCTTTCATTTATTCGCCCTCCTTAACAGCCGTAAGTTTATAAACAGTATCAAGCTCAATAAGATTTGCACACTTGATTATTTCTTCTGCAGTAACTTTTTCATTTTCTGCCATACTTACTTTAGGAGATTTAAATTCGCCGTCGGCAACTTGAGAAATATACCAAGATTCCAACATATCCGGACCGTCATAAACAGAATTGATTGCGTCACTTAAAGCAATTTTTGAAGATGCGAATTCATATTCAAAATTACCTTTTTTAATTTCTTCGATTTGATTTAAAATTTCAGCAACTGCCTTGTCCATATTTTCTTCTTCACAGCCGCTTTGAACTACTATATAACTTTTTTGCCTTACATAACGTGCAGAACAATAATAGCAAAGGCTCATTTTTTCACGAACATTTGCAAAAAGTTTAGAATACGGTCCGCCGCCGAAAACATCGGCAAAAGAGCGCATGGCACTGCACAACTTGTCATCCGGAGTTAAATTAACACGAAAGCCCATAACAAGCTTGCCCTGCTTAACATTCATTTCTTCTTTAACTTCTTTAACTTTATCAACCGCAGGCTTAAACACAGCCTTTGACAAAGGCTTGTAATTTCTTTCAACTGAAGCAAATTTTTCCGCAAGCAATGATTTTATTTCGTCGCCTGCGCAATTACCTACAACAGTTAAAAGTACTTGTGAAGATTTTAAAAGATTTTGCCACGCAGCCTTTAATGAATTTGCGTTTTGAGCCGAAACAGATTCTTTTGTGCCATAGCGATTAACGGCATAAGGCTCGCCGGCAAACATAATTTCCTCTGTTTTTCTGAGTACATATGTTCTTTTTTCATTTTCTTCGCTTTCGATTTTTTCAATCAAAAGGCGTTTTTCTGTTTCAACGTCGCTTTCTCTAAAGCTGTGATTTTCATCAAAATTAGGCTCAAAAAGCAACGAGAGCAACAAATTTGCGCACTCTATTGATATTTTTTTATCATCAAGAGAAAAGCGGTCATCAATACAAGTGATTCCCAATTTAAGCAACTGATTTTCACCGATTTTGGACACCGACGGCTGAAGAATTGCACCGTAAAGCGAAGCCAAATGAGTATTTAATTCTTTTAAAGATTTAAAACGTGCATTGCTTCTTGAAAGAAGCATAATTACAAGAGCATTTGCCGAGGCGGAATGCTCGCTTAAAGGAGTTGCAAGAGAAATTGCAATTTCATTAGTTTTAAACCTGTCTGCCGGAACGGTTAAAACATCTACACCGTCGGCAATATTTGATTTTATATAATCTGCCATTTTTATCCTCCCAAAGAATAAAACCATATGGAAATATAATACCATAACATTTCCATTATTTCCATATTATATTTAATTAAACAACAAAAAATTAACATTAAAGCAACAAATAAAGCAGTGCAAGCAACAATTTGTTATCTGCGCCTTCGTGTGAAAGAAGCAAAAGTAAAATCAAAATTAAAAAAGAGGAGTCTTTTTCTTCATCCTCCTCTTTTGTTTTAGGTTTTGCCGTTTCTTCTTTTTCGTTATTAATTTTTTGATTTTCATTTAAATTTTCTGAGCTTTTTTCAACTGAAAAAGCACCCAAACCGTTTGAATATGACTCTGCTTTTTTCTTCATTTCCCTTACTCTTTTTTTTGCTTCTTCTATATCGCTGTTTGAAAAAGTTTGCATTAAAACAAATCCTTTAGCAAAGGCAAAATTTCAAAAAGGCGCAAAATTTTAATTGCCGTGTCTGCCTTTGCCTGATGTTCCGGCGACAAATGAGGTTTAAGCGCCATTATTAAATCTGTATTTTTGTTTGTTGCCGAATTCATTTTATCAAACAAAGACTTTGCCTTCATCATCATATTAAAATCGTTTGCGTTTATGCCCAAATTAGCCAAAGCGTTTGTACTTTGATTTTGAGAATTGTTAACGCCGTTACTTAACAAAGAATTAACAGTGCCGTTGCTGTCATTTTGAGCTTGCGGCTGCTGATTTTCGCCTAAAATAGAAGAAGCCACATCTTTAAGCATATTAATGTCATCGGCAGAAAGACTTGAAATTATATCATTTATATTATCCATAATAAATTATCCTTTTAGCAAATTTTTAAGCAATTCCTTTGCCTGAGGAGTTGAAAGCAATTTTTCCGTTTGTTCTTTACTTGAAAGTACGGATTTTAATTTTTTACTTGCCTCGCCTGACAGATTTTTGTTAATAAAATCATCTAAATTACCGCTGTCTGCAGCCTGTTTCATTTTATTTAAATCTACACCTGTTTTTTTTGATGCATTTTGCATTATTTTGTTCATTTCATTTTTATTGTAATCCATAAATATTGTATTCCCCTTTCATTTGATTTATAATTATATATTATACTATGATTTTAAAGGTTGATGTATGAATGAGAATCCTTGTAACTTCAGACAGCCACGGCAGAAAAAGCAACTTTTTTGACGCTGTTGAAATGCATATTAACGATACTGATTTATTTATAAATTTAGGAGATAATAACAGCGGCAAGGATTTGGAAGACGCTGAAATTTATTTTGGAAACAAATTAAGACTGAAAACAGTAAGCGGAAACTGTGATTTTTCAAGCAACAAGCCCTTTTGCGAAATTTTTAACTTTGCAGGCAAAAAGGTGTTAATATGCCACGGACACACATTTTATGTTAAGCACGGATTGGAAATGTTGCAGGATGAAGCAAACAAACAAAATGTGGACTTGGTTTTATTTGGACACACCCACGTGCCTATGAACCAAAAAATAAATTCCGTTCGATATTTTAACCCCGGCGCTTTGTGCGACGGATGCTACGGATTAATTGATTTTTCAAACGGAGAAATAATGTGCATTAACGCAAAGCTTTAAATAAAAAGCAGGTTGACCGATAAGCCAACCTGCTTTTTATTATGCAATATTAAATTTAAATTCATCATCTGCAAAGTCAACCGTACAAGACTTGCCGGCAACGAATTTATTCTCAAGCATTAACTCTGAAAGAGGGTCTTCAATTTTTTGCTGAATGGTTCTTCTTAACGGTCTTGCGCCGTAAACCTTGTCAAAACCTTCCTTTGCAAGCTCTTTAATTGCATTATCCGTAAAATCAATTTTCATTTCTAAATCGTTTACACGTTTTGTAAGTGAGTTAAGCATACGTTTTGCAATTTCTTCAATATCCTTTTCTTCCAGCTGATTAAACACAATTATTTCATCAATTCTGTTTAAAAACTCGGGCTTAAATGTTTTCTTTAAATCACCCATAACCAATTCTTCAATAGTGCGTGTTTCTTCTTTGTCGCCAAAGCCTAAAGCACCCTTACCGTCTACAATTTTAGAGGCGCCCACATTTGAAGTCATAATAATTATTGAGTTTTTAAAGGATACTTTTCTGCCTTGAGAATCGGTTAAAACACCGTCTTCAAGAATTTGAAGAAGCATATTGAAAACATCCGGATGTGCTTTTTCAATTTCATCAAACAACACAACGGAGTACGGTTTTCTTCTGATTTTTTCGGTTAACTGACCACCCTCATCAAATCCGACATATCCCGGAGGCGAACCGATAAGTTTTGATACGGTGTGCTTTTCCATATACTCACTCATATCAAGTTTAATTATTGCATCCTCATTGCCAAACATTGTTTCGGCAAGAGTTTTACAAAGTTCTGTTTTACCTACACCGGTAGGACCGAGGAATATAAACGAACCCAGCGGTCTGTTTGGATTTTTCAATCCGACCCTGCCCCTTCTTATTGCTCTTGCAATAGAAGAAACGGCTTTATCCTGACCTACAATTCTTTCATGAAGAATTTTTTCCATATTCAAAAGTCTTTGAGACTCTTCTTCGGTTAGCTGTGTAACGGGAATACCCGACCAAGCGGAAACAACATTTGCAATATCTTCTACTTCAACCTGCTTTACATCACGGGAAGAACTGTTTTTCCACTTTTCTCTTTCTTCATCAAGCAAAGTTTGCAGATCTTTTTCCTTATCCCTGATTTTAGCAGCGTTTTCATAATCTTGATTTCGTACTGCATCTGCCTTTTCCTCTTTAAGTTTTTTAATTTCAATTTCCATTTCCTTAAGATTTGGGGGAGCTGTAAAAGCTTTAAGTCTTACACGTGAAGCAGCCTCATCAATAAGGTCAATGGCTTTATCGGGCAAAAACCTGTCTGCAATATAGCGAGAACTCATTTTAACTGCGGATTTAATTGCTTCATCACTGATTTTTACTTTATGATGAGCCTCATATTTATCACGTAAACCTTTAAGGATTTCAACAGTTTCTTCTTCTGTAGGTTCACCGACAAGAACACTTTGAAAACGACGTTCAAGTGCGGCGTCTTTTTCAATATTTTTTCTGTATTCATCAATAGTGGTTGCACCTATAACCTGAATTTCGCCCCTTGCAAGAGATGGCTTTAAAATGTTGGCTGCGTCAACAGCGCCTTCTGCGGCACCTGCACCCATAATGGTATGAACCTCATCAATGAAAAGAATTACGTCTTTTGCATTTTTAACTTCATCCATTGCTTTTTTGATTCTTTCTTCAAAATCGCCCCTGTACTTTGTACCGGCAACCATTGAAGTTAAATCAAGCGCAACAATTTTTTTACCTGCAAGAAGTTCAGGCACTTCATCTTTAACAATTTTAAGAGCCAAGCCCTCTGCTATTGCTGTTTTACCTACGCCCGGTTCACCTATCAAACAAGGATTGTTTTTTGTTCTTCTTGAAAGAATTTGTATAACCCTTTCAATTTCTTTATCCCTGCCGATAACCGGGTCAATTTTGCCCTGACGTGCAAGCTCTGTTAAATCCTTGCCGAATTCATCAAGAGTAGGAGTATTACTTTTTCCTTTTTTACCTTTTGCCGAAGAATTGCGATACTGTGATTCACCTCTGCCGAGAGAAGCGCAAATTTCTTCAAGCAAAGCGCTTTCGTCTACACCCAAAGCATTTAAAAATCTTACTGCAACGCTGTCGCTTTCTCTTAACAATGCAATAAGCAAATGCTCTGTTCCGACAAATGAATTAAGCATTCCGCGGGCAATTTGAAAACTAATATCAATTATACGCTTTGCCCTTGGAGTGAAATCCTGGGGTGAAAGCCGTGTAGGATTGCCTGTGCCGATATTTTCTTTAACAAGACTTTCAACTTTTTCAAGGGTAACGTCTTTTTCATTAAGAGCCAAAGCACCCGTGCCTGTACCCTCTTTTAACAAGCCTATTAAAATATGTTCGGTACCAACATAATTATGGCCGAAATTTTCTGCCGCTTTAATTGCAAGATTCAAAACATCATTTGCTTTTTGAGTAAAACTGTTAAATCTATACATAATTATTCCTCCTTTTCCGCAGAGGAACACAATTCCTCTACGCCAACCTATCCCTAACAAGCTGTGCTCTTAACTTCGAAACAAGTTCCGGCGAATCTTCATTACCGCTGTCGCAAAGAACAGTACCGTCGGCACAGTTATGTATAAGGTAGCCTATATTTTTCATATCTATATCAAAAATGCCCAAGGCAACGCCTAAACGAACATTTGAAATCAATTCGGAAAACTCATTAAAATCAAGTTTTCTTGCCATTTTAAGCGTGCCGGCACTTCTGTAAAGTAAATCCTCCCAGCGTTCACTGTTTTTAATAACTTCACGAAGGTCTCTTTCACGCTTAATAATTTGGTTTGCAACGGCTGTAATGTTATCAAGAGCAGACTTTTCCGTAATGCCCAATGAAATTTGATTTGAAAGCATATAAAATGCTCCGCCGTCGCCGTAAAGTTTACGAAGTGAAAGTCCTAATTTGCCCACTGTGGAAATTAATCCGTCAATAGCGTTATTTGCTTTAATTGCAGGCAAATGAAGACCCACGCAAACTTTCATGCCGGTGCCTAAATTCATTGGATTTGCAGTTAAAAATCCTAATTTTTCATCAAAGGCAATTTTTAAACCGTTAATAAAAACATCGTCAACTTTATCTGCTTTCCTGTATGCTTCTGCCGCATCAAGTCCCGGTGCAAAAGATGTAATTCTGATATGGTCTTCCTCACAAAGCATTACCGAAACATCGCCTTGAGAAGACAATAAAAACGAACCTTTTTCAGCTGCAAACTCAGGGCTTATATACTGCTTTTCGGCATAAGACAAAGCCTTGATTTGTGAATCGTTTGATAAATCCACCAAGCTGAATTCCCCTGCCAAATCGGAATTCTTGATTGAAGCATATAATTTTTTAACCGTATTTCGTTTTACTTCACTGCTCATTTTGCTTTTAAACGGCACATCACTTAAATTACGTGCCAAACGAACAGTTGTGAACATAGCCACATCATTATCATTACCTTTGCCGTTGAACCATTTTTCCATTTTTAAGCCTCCCCGTTAAGTTCCTTGATTTTATCACGCAAAACTGCCGCATCTTCAAATCTTTGTTCCTTAACAGCAAGTTTTAAATCTTCTTTTAATTTATCTGTTTCGCTGAGCTGAGGTGTTTTTTCTTCTTCAGGCTCAACCTCTTGTGTATATGTTACATGCTTACCGATATGACTTGCATTGCCGTGAATTTTTTTAATTGTAGGTTCAAGTTTATCTTCAAATTTACTGTAGCAATCGGCACAGCCTACTTTACCGCTTCTTACAATATCGTTAAACGTTGAACCGCAGCTTTCACAATGCTCAATACCTGACAAAACATTCATTGCCGGAATACCGGCGCCAAGGAAATTGCCAAAGAAAGTATCTTTAAAGAAGCTTTCAGGTGAAAATTCATCCATAACGCCTAATTCTTTTGCACAGTCACTGCACAAATGCATTTCCGTAACATTACCGTTTATATTCTTTTTAATATAAGTTGTTGCTTCATTTTCATTACAATGTTGACATTTCATAATACAATCATCCTTTCATAGCGTTAACAAAAACTTTATTTATTAATCAATATATGCAAGAAGCATTTGTTTAAGCTGTCTTGCTCTGACTTTGTTTTTTACATTTTCAGGTACTTCCTTAAAATTATTGTCAAGTGTTGCGGCTGTTAAAATTTTTGCGCTTTTTTCATCAATTAAATTTTGGTAACTGATGTTATATATATGCGCTCTGGCTGTTTTTTCATCAATTTCGTCGCCTATGCTGTTTATTAACGAAACAATAGCCGAATGCTTGTTTACCGCTCGGGTTATATAAATACAACCGCCGCCGCCACGCCTGCTTTCGATTCTGTAACCCTGTTCGGGAGTGAATCGAGAAGTTATAACATAATTAATTTGACTTGGAACACAACCTATTTGCGAAGCCAAATCATTTCGCTGAATTTGAATTGTTTGCTGATTATCGTCAAACATATCCAAAATCATATCTGCAATAAGGTCTGTCATTTTCATTTGATAACCACACCCTTTTAATTTATTAGCCTGTTGTTTTGTCAAAGTGTTTTAATTACTTTTGACTTTGACTTTCCTTGACCTTCTGTTGTCATAGTAGCACAAAGGTCAGTAAAAGTCAATAGTTTTTTTAAATTTTTTTGACTTTTTTTGACTTTTGATTTTTAAAACTTGATTTTTTGGCTTGGTTAAGCCGATTTTTGACAAAAATATTTTTTAAATAAAATAAAAAAGTGCATTTGAAATTAATCAAATGCACCCGTTTTTACGATTTAATCAGCAACCGCAACCACAGCCGTCATTGCCGCAACCGCAATTACCGAAACCGCCGCAAAGTAAAAGGATTATAATAAGGATAACAATCCAAGAAGATCCGCCGCAGCCACAATTATTGCAACCACATCCCATAGCTTTACCTCCTTTCGCTTTTCTAAACCATACTATGAAAAGCAAAAGAAAGTGTTACCCAAAACATTTAAATTACAATTCCGCCGTTAATGCCCAAAACCTGCCCGGTTACATAACCGTTTTCCGCAAAGAAAAGAACGCCCCTTGCAATATCTTCCGGAGTTCCCAAAGCTTCAAGCGGAACTTCATCTATAAGTTCTTCTTTTGAAAAAGCAGAATTCATGCGAGTATCAATAATGCCCGGAGCAATACAGTTTACAGTAATCTTTGAAGGAGCAAGCTCCTTTGCCAGTGCCTTGGTTAGCCCTATTACAGCCGCCTTGCTCATAGAATAAAGGGTTTCGCAGGAAGCGCCTGTTTGCCCCCACATTGATGAAATATTAACTATAGAGCCGCTGTGATTTTTAACCATTAACTTTGTTGCTTCCTTGCAACAAAAATACACAGCCTTTTCATTAACGCCGACAATATTGTTATAATCATTTTCAGTAACGTCATTTATCATTTTAATTAAACTTACACCTGCGTTATTAACAAGCAAATCCAAGCTGCAAAAGCCGGAAAACAAATTTTCAATTTCAGCCAATAAATTAAGATTACATTTAATTGCCGTTACACCGTCATAATCAGGCAAAGTATTATTATAAGTAATATAAACATCGTAACCGCTTTTTTTCAAAAGCAGTGCCGTTGCCTTACCTATTCCCGTAGCACCGCCTGTAACCAACGCTTTCTTCAACAAAGAGCCACACCCTTTTCTTTTTATTTACCAAACAAAATATAGCACACTTTATTGAATTTTTCAATTATATGGTATATAATTAGCAAAAACGGAAAACAAGGAGCACACAGATGCATTTATTGGAAATAGATAAAGAAAACTATATAGGTCAAGCAGACCCGTTTATCTTGAAAAGCGGCGGCAGATACTACATATATACAACCGGCCACGACGGAGTTTATGCTTACCAATCAGACGAATTGCTTAAAGGCTGGAAATTTTACGGAAAAGTATTTGAATATGACAAGCCGGTTGAAGAATACTGGGCTCCGTGCGTAATAGAACTTGACGGAACTTTTTATATGTACAACAGTTTTGAATATATGGAAGACGAACCGGATAAGGGCGGACATCATCAGGCATTATTTGTTTCAACATCAAAAAATCCGTTAGGTCCTTTTAAAAACGCAAAGCAAGTTTTGCACCCATTCAGCATTGATTCGCAAATTGTGCAAAACGAAGCGGGATTATTTTTATTTTACTCTACAAATAAATTTGAGGGTGAAAGAATAGGAACATATATTGTTGTTGATAAAATGCTTGACCCTTATACCCCTGCCGGAAATCCCGTGCCTGTAGTTGAGCCTACACTTGACGAAGACATTTTCAGAAAAGACAGATACAAAAAAGGTCAGCACTGGCACACAATAGAGGGTGCATGCTACTTTAAAGAAGGCGACTGGCAATATGTTATGTATTCAGGCAACTGCTATGAGCAGCCAACATATTACATAGGATATGCAAGGGCAAAAACAAGCGAAACGGATTTAACTAAAATTAAATTTGAAAAATATCCAAACGACAAAACCTACTGCCCCGTAATTAAGGCAAACGAATTTGAAGAAGGCACCGGGCACCATTCTGTTATTAAAGAAGACGGTCAATGGTATGCCATTTACCATGCAAGAGATTATGACGACGGATTAAACGCCGGCAGTTTTGACGCAAGAAACGCAAGAATTTGTAAATTAAATGTTGAAGACGGAATTATTACCGCCGAAAGATATAAAGACCATATATAAAGAGGTATAAATATGAAAAAAGATTTTTACACAATATCACTTTACGTTGATAAGGATGATACATTAATAGGTATTCCTTGCGGTGAAAGCGAAAAATACGGCATTGCGGATATTGACACAGTGCTTGTTTTAAAGGCACCGTACAAACCGGAAGAAGTTGAAGAGTTTGTTGAAAAAGTTTTTGATGCTTGCTACACAAAAAAGCATAATGATGCAAACCCCGTTTCAACTATTGAAAGATACACGAAGAAAAAAGGATTTGTTGAAGCAACTTCGGACCTTACACTGATTTCAATAGTAAAAACTCCCGGTGCATATTCGATTATGCCAACATTTAATGACTACGAAAAAGGTCCTCTTTGCATTGATGATGACGAAAGAGTTGTTAAATGCCCATGCGACCCCGGCGAGCTTTACGAACAAATTTATGATATTTTAATGGTTTACGTTAAAGCAAATGCATTTTACAAGGAAATTGCAGAAGTAGAAGCAGAAAAGAAAAAGAAAAACAATTAATATCATCATAAAAGCGGCAGGAACAAAATTGTTTCTGCCGCTTTTTTATTGCAAAAAATCCCCGAAGCAAAACCTTCGGGGATTAATAATTGTACTTAATTATACAGATTTAAGAAGCTTAGGAAGTCTTGCAAGAGTTCCGCCTAAACGCCAGAAGATTGTATTAAAGCCTACAAAGCTTGATTCATCATCATTAAGCATTTTAAGCAATCCTTCTGCCTGCTTTGGTGAAAATGCACCCATACTCATTTGAACAAAGTTACGAATAGGGATTTGTGTTGCCATAGCGGCAAGCATTTTACCGTCGCCGTTTGCATCACTGCCCATGCCTGACATAATCTTTTCAATAAGATTACAAAGTTTGGCACCCCACTTTGTATGGCGTGCATCATTGAGACAACAATACATATCAATCTTCTTTGATTTATCTCTTTCTCTTGCAGGAAGCGGCTGACCGTAAACAGCACCCCACTGTGCATCATCAATAGCTTCAATATCTGCAGTATAATATGCAGGTGCAACAGCCTTAAAATCAGGCACTTTTGCATCTACTGTTGATTCAACATTAACAGTTGCAGAAAGCTTAATATCACGGCTTGAAGCGCCTACCATAACATCAAATTCGCCTGATTCAACATGCCAATCGCCAAGTTCAACATTATAATAAGCAAATGCACGTTTACCAAGCTTAATTGAAACTTCTTTTTCTTCGCCGGCTTTAAGGAATACTTTTGTAAATGCACGAAGTTCCTTTTCAGGGCGGAAAATTGTTGATTCTTTATCGGCAACATAAACTTCGGCAATTTCGGCACCGTCAGCGTCGCCTGTATTTTTAATTTTGAAAGATACTTCAAGAGTATCTGTATCTTTAATTGAATTTGCAGAAAGTTTAATGTCGCTGTATTCAAATGTTGTGTATGAAAGACCGTAACCAAATGGGAACAAAACATCTTTTTTAGCGGTATCATAATATCTGTAACCGATGTAAACGCTTTCCTTATGTTCTGAAACAACAGGACCGCCCGGATAATTACCGTAAGTCGGGTTATCAGAAAAAGCAATAGGATAAGTTTCTGCAAGTTTACCGCTTGGGTTCACCTTACCTGTAAGAAGGCTTGCAACAGCAGCGCCGCCTGCCTGACCGCCAAGACCTGAATTTAAGAGAGCCTTAACTTCATTAAGCCATGGGATATATACAACAGAACCGCCTGCAAGAACAACAACGGTATTTGGATTTGCCTTTGCAATTTCACTTACAAGTGCATTGTGGTTTTCAGGCATATTAATATCTACTCTGTCGTAACCTTCGCCTTCAAATTCTTCAGTTAAGCCAACAAATACAACTGCAACATCACTTGCCTTTGCAGCTGCAACAGCCTCTTTAACAAGTTCGCTTTCAGGAATTCTGTTTTTGTCCTTCTTTGTAGGGGCAGATTTATAATAACCCTGTGCATATGTAACATCAACGCCCAACTTAACAAGCTCATCATAAGCATTAGCAAGTTTTGTTGGGTTAATAACAGAAGAACCGGCGCCCTGGAAGCGAGGAGCTTTTGCCATTTCACCGATAACAGCAACTTTTTGACCTGCTTTAAGAGGAAGTACGGAATCTTCATTTTTAAGAAGAACCATTGAACCCTCGGCAACTTTTTGAGCAAGTTTGTGATGCTGTTCAACATCATATGTATGCTTTTCTGCAAGAGCAGGTTTTGATTTAATAATCAAATCAACAACATTATCAATTCTTTCATCAAGAATTTTTTCATCAAGTGTGCCGTCTTTAACAGCGGCTACGATTCTTTTAGCGTTAAGGTCGCCTGATGTAGGCATTTCAAGGTCTGTGCCGTTTTTAAGACCCGGAACTCTGTCTACAGAAGCACCCCAGTCTGTTACAAACAAGCCTTTAAAGCCCCATTCTTTTCTTGCAACCTGATTTTGAAGCCAATCATTTTCAGAAGCATAAACACCGTTGATTCTGTTATAAGAGTTCATAACAGTCCAAGGCTGAGCCTCTTTAATTGCAATTTCAAATGCAGGAAAATAAATTTCACGCATTGTTCTTTCATCAATTACTTCATTAAGCACCATACGAAAAGCTTCTTGTGAGTTACAAGCAAAGTGCTTTAATGATGTTCCTACCCCTTTTGATTGAACACCGTTAATAAGATTTGCTGCCATTTTGCCGGCAAGAAGCGGATCTTCACTGAAATATTCAAAGTTACGACCGCAAACAGGAGAACGCTTAATATTGGTTCCAGGTCCGAGAATAGTTGAAACTTCTTCTTTCAAACACTCTTCCGCAAGGGCAACACCCTCTTCCTTAAGCAAATCTTCATCCCAAGAACAAGCTGAAGTTGCTGCAGGCGGGAAACAAGTTGCAGGAACAGAGTTTCCAAGACCGATTCCGCTTGATGCACTTTTATCTTTATTTTGTTTACGAAGACCGTGAGGTCCGTCTGTAATCATAATTTTAGGCAATCCCAAATCTTCAGCAGATTCCAAATGCCAATAATCATAACCCGAAGCAAACTGTGCCTTTTGCTCAAGGGTCATTTTTTCAATGATTTCAGGATGTTTCATTAAAACATTTCCTCCCACACAAATTTTTACCAGTATATTATATATTAAATATAAAAGTTATACAAGTATAAAATAACGTTCAAATTATTATTGTGCAATACTAACAAATTAAGAACTGAAAAACTGAACAATTCCACAATAAAAAATCCGCAAAACACAAAAAATGCGCTTTGCGGCAAATAAATTTATTATTTTAAAAATTTAATAAGTTCAAGAGCGGCTCCCATATCGCCGTCCACTTTAAGCTTACCTGTTGTAAAAGCAATTACAGGGTCAAGCTTGCCGTTTACAAGTTTAAGTAAATTTGTTCCGTTCATAGTAATAATGGCGTTTCTGTCGTGATAATCATAAGGTTCTACATGAACTTCACCGTTCTTAATTTCAACGTAAAAAATTCCGCTTGCTTTACCCTCAACATTAAACTGAAAAGCAAGAGTGCCGGGAACGGAACTTACATCCGTATCCATAAATCTTCTTCTTACTGTTTCTACGATTGATTCATATGTCATTGCCGCCATAATGATGCCCCCTAAATATTTATATTATTAGTTTAACACACTAAAGCGGCCATTTCAACATCAATTTTATTTTTCTTTGGAATTGGTTAACAATGCAACAATTAACCCCGAAACAACGGCAACGGTTACACCTCCGGCGCAAGCAGTTAACCCACCGGTTACTATGCCTGTAAACCCATTTTCGGAAATTGCTTTTTTTACACCGTTTGCAAGTGCGTTACCAAACCCGGTAAGCGGAACGGTTGCACCGGCGCCGGCAAAATCAACAAGTTTATCATACCAGCCGAATGCGCCGAAAAGCACACCGAGACAAACAAACAAAACAAGAATTCTTGCCGGAGTAAGTTTTGTTAAATCTATTAAAATTTGACCGACAACACAAATTAAACCGCCAACAACAAATGCCTTTAAAAACATCATAAAAAATCACCGGTTTTATTGTTTACATAAACCGATGATTTATTCACATAATAAAATTAACCCTCATCAATGGGATTTTTGTTATTCTTTTTAGATTCTCTGCCGTATTTTTCTTCATAGCCGGGATTAATATAGTCTTCAACAACTTTACCGTCTCTGATTCTGATAACACGCTCTGCTTCTTCTGCAATTTCGTTATCATGAGTAATTACGATTACAGTTCTGCCGTCATCTTTCAAATCATGCAAAATTTTCATAACGTCTTTAGTTGAACGTGTGTCCAAGTTACCTGTAGGTTCATCTGCCAAAATAACGGGAGGCGCTGCCGCAATGGCTCTTGCAACGGCAACACGCTGTTGCTGACCGCCGGAAAGTGCAGCCGGTAAATGGTGCATTCTTTTTTCAAGCCCAACCTTTTCAAGGGCTTTTTTTGAAATTTCATCTCTCTCTGCTCTGGGAACACCCCTGTAAACCAAAGGAAGTTCAACATTTTCAAGAGCGTCCAATGATGAAATAAGGTTAAATCCCTGGAATATGAAACCGATTTCTTCATTTCTGATAACACTCATTTGGTCATCGGTTAAATCTTCAACAAGTTTACCGTTAATGTAATATTCCCCCGATGTAGGAACATCAAGCAAACCAAGCATATTCATAAGGGTTGATTTGCCTGAACCGGATTGACCGATAATGGCAACGAACTCGCCCTCATCTATAGTTAATGAAACGCCGTCAAGAGCATTAACCTGATTTTCACCGGGATTATAAATTTTATAAACATTTCTAACGTCAATAAGATGCATTGTTTCGTGTCCTTTACTAATAGTATATTCCAATATTACAGATAATTATATATTTTGTCAAGTAATTTGCATAATTGTTTAATTAAAATAAATAATAAGTTCAAGAGGTGTTAACAAATGAGCATAAATAAAGACGAATACAGCAAAATGACAGATAAAGCAAGTCCAAATTCGCCTATATTACTTAACTGCATAAAAGCATTTTTATTTGGCGGCGGAATATGCTGCTTTGGGCAGCTGTTGAATTTTTTATTTGAAAAAGCAGGACTGGGTCAGGAAGAAATAAAAATTGTAACGCCGTGTACAATTATAATATTAACCGCAATCTTAACAGGAATAGGTGTTTTTGACAAAATTGCCAGACATGCAGGTGCCGGCACAATCGTTCCCATAACAGGATTTGCAAACTCTGTTGTTTCACCTGCCTTGGAATTCAAACACGAAGGTTTTGTGCTTGGCACAGCATCACAAATGTTTTCCATTGCCGGACCGGTAATAGTGTACGGTGTAGCATCATCGGTATTATACGGAATAATAATATTTATTTTCAAATTATATTAATTATAAAAAAGCCGCTTTTGAAAATTCAAAAGCGGTAAAAATTAATTGTTTCGTGAAAAAAGCTTATCTCCCAACTTGTCAAAAACAAATTTGCCAGGTTTTTCAATAACATAATAAGTAACTATTCCAAACGCAACGGCAAATAATAAAGAAAGAGCCAAAAGCCTTAAAAAATGATTTGAAACGTAGGCTGAATTTTTCCACAAAGTTTTTTGAAGAATATAAAACGATATTTGCTGCATAACATAAATTGAATAGGAATATTTACCTAAAAATCCAAAAAACTTATTATTAAAAAGCAATGTAAAAATGCCTTTTCTGCTTAACAGCATAATAAAAAATACCGAAAATAAAATAACTACATAAAATTGCTGTTTATAAGAATTTTGCGAATCAATAAAATGACGCAAAAGCAAATAAAAACACACAATTTGAACGGCAGAAACAGAAATGAAAACCAATATTTTTTCAAATTTATTCGGTTTAAAACCCGAAACGAATTTTAAATTTTTAAATTGTTTTAAAAAAACGCAAATCAAATAACCTAATCCTATGCCGCCGACAGCACGAAGAAGCGCAATGCTGAAAAAGTAATAATTTCCCCTGCCGAAAACAACAGCGTTATTTGCAATAACTATCGCATAAGAAAAATAAGTTATAACAGCCAAAATCAAATTGAATTTTTGACTGTTTTTAATACATTTACGAAGAACAAAAATAAAAATCAAACCGTAAAAAAGAGAGGAAACATACCAAAGAGTTCCCGAAACACTTGGAGTAAGACCCACAGCCTGTACAAAAAATGAGGCAAATAAACAATCATAAGGATTATAATAAAAAAATTTCAACCCAATAATTAAATGCACTGCAAGAACAGGCCACAAACGTGAAAATTTATTATAGGTAAATTCAAAAACAGACAGCTGAGAAGATTTTTCGACCGACCTGCACAAAAAATAACCGGAAATTATAAAAAAACATTCAACAACAGCACTGCCGTAAGCACAGCTTTCCGTCAATTTTGGAATAAACGGGGTAAGTGCTTCAAGTCCGTTAATATTTGCATGAAAAATGTGGTAATAAACAATTATAACGGCAAAAATAAACCGTAAAAATTCCACATCATACATTTTTTTACTTTTCAAATCATTCCCCATCAAATACCTCAAAAATAAAATATATGAATTTTACTTATTTCCAAATTATTTATGATTTCTTAAATTAAATACATTAAAAACTTGTTTTATCAAATTAAAATCTGAAAAAGCAATAATAGCCAAACATAAAATTTCAATACTCCACGCCAAATTATTGTGAACAAAGCTTTCTAAAATCATCATTACCGTTACAAGAAAAATTTGTAAAAATACTCGTTTCCCTTGAATATCCAAGGGGATTTTTTTCTTATATCTATAACTCTGATAACAGTTACAGCAATATAACTTACAACTGTAGCTAACGCTGCGCCCAATCCTCCACAAAATGGAATTAACGCAAAATTAAGAATAATATTTATTATTGCGCCTACCATAGTAGATATCATTAACATAGTATTTTTCTTTAAAGCCTGATAAAAAGTTCCGAAATAAGTTGAAATACACCCAAACATAGCTGCAATTAACAAAAGCGGAACAAATTTCCATGCATCATAAAATTCTGTTTTTAAAAGTATTTTACATATCAGTCTGTTAATTAATATTAAGCCGCCACATGTACACACACAAATATACAAGTATCCTCTAAGAACTGAAGAAAAGAAACCCTTCTGATCTCTTGATTCAATTTCTTTAGCAGTAGAATATTGCCACGCTTGTTGAAATATTGACGACACTAAATTTATCATTGCCGGCAATTTACTTGCAGCTGTATATAGACCTACAACATTAGCATCCCAAAATAACAACAAAATATAACGATCGGACACACTGTTAATCCACCATGAAATCATATTTGGAATACTTGGAACGCTATAACGCAACATTTTCTTTAACTGCTGTGTATTTCCCTTTTTCAAAGAAAAATACATATATTCTTTTGACATAAAAAAAGCAACTAAACCGGCTATACCGTACGCAATAGAAAATGATGCCATATATGCGCCTACACCACCGTTTAACTTTACCAGAAAAACAATATTGCATATAACCAATATTAAAGAATTCAAAACGCCATAAAAAGCATATCTCTTAACGTGACCCAAGCCTCTTGCAAACTGCGTTGTCATTTTATAAAAAGTAGTACAAATATACAAACTGCAAAAATAAAAAGCATACTCATATGAAAAAACTAATTTGAGAACAATACAGCAAGCAAAAACGACTATATCTCCCAGTATTATTATTCTAAATGAATTAGCAAATAAAGATTTATAATCAACATCTTTATCAATCGAAAATCTATATAATGCTTCAATTATACATACCGTGGCTATTGGAATAATTATCTCTATTGTGCTGTTAAGCAATTCCGAAACGCCATATTCCTCTGTAGTTAATACCGATGTATATAATGGCATCAAAACAAAAGATATTAATTTAACCAAAATATTTCCTATGGCAAAAACCGCAGTATTAGAAAACAAAACTTTATATTTATTAGACTCCATACTTTTTCTTTCACATCGTCCAGACAGCTATCATAGCGATTTGCAATAATTGCCTGTGACTGCTCTTTGAACGCAGTCAAATCATTCACCACTCTGCTTCCAAAGAAGGTTGTACCATCTTTCAAAGTCGGCTCATAAATGATAACCGTTGCTCCTTTGGCTTTGATACGCTTCATAACGCCCTGGATGGAGGACTGCCGGAAATTATCGGAGTTAGCCTTCATGGTCAGACGATACACGCCCACAACCACCGTTTTTTCCTGAGAAGTGTCATAAGAAACTGAATCACTATATGCGTAGTAGCCAGCTTTTTTCAAAACCTGATCTGCAATAAAGTCTTTTCTGGTTCTATTGCTTTCCACAATAGCAGACATCATGTTTTGTGGAACGTCCTCATAATTGGCAAGAAGTTGTTTCGTGTCTTTCGGAAGGCAATAGCCACCGTAACCGAAACTTGGATTATTGTAATGCGCACCGATTCGAGGATCGAGACATACTCCATTGATGATGTCCTGCGTATTCAATCCCTTCATCTCAGCATAAGTGTCCAGTTCATTGAAGTAAGACACACGGAGCGCAAGGTATGTATTGGCAAACAGCTTGACCGCTTCTGCTTCGGTAAAGCCCATGAATAGAGTGTCAATATTCTCTTTAATTGCTCCCTCTTGCAGAAGCTCTGCAAATGCCTTTGCTGCTGCGTTAAGTCGTTCGCCTCCATCAGTTGAAACGATGATACGGGACGGATAGAGGTTATCATACAGCGCCTTAGATTCACGCAGAAACTCTGGGCTGAAGATAATGTTCTCACTGCCCATCTTCTCACGGATGTTAGCTGTGTAGCCTACCGGAATCGTGGACTTGATGACCATGATGGCATCCGGATTCACCTGCATAACCAGCTTAATGACAGCTTCTACCGCAGAAGTGTCGAAATAGTTCTTCTTGCTGTCATAGTTGGTTGGGGCTGCGATCACAACAAACTCAGCATCCCTATATGCCGCCTCACCATCCAGCGTTGCGGTTAAATCCAGCTCTTTTTCAGCCAGATACTTTTCAATATACTCATCCTGAATGGGAGACTTTCTGTTGTTGATCATCTCAACCTTTTCAGGAATAATGTCAACTGCCACAACATGATTGTGTTGGGCTAAAAGCGTTGCAATGGACAAACCAACATAGCCGGTTCCTGCAACGGCAATTTTCTTGTTCATACGTTCCCCCTATACTACCTCAAAGAAGGTATCCGGTCTGTTCGGATCAAACACCTCATTGCAGGTCATGACCGTCACCAAATCTTCCGTATCAGACAGATTGATAATATTATGTGTCCAACCGGGGATCATATGAACTGCTTCTATCTTATCTCCGCTGACCTCAAACTCCACCATCTCTCCGGTATTAATGTTTCGTTCCTGAATCAATCCATGACCATGCACCACAATGAACAGCTCCCACTTGGAATTGTGCCAATGCTGCCCCTTGGTTATGCCCGGTTTGCTGATGTTGATAGAAACCTGCCCGCAATCGGCGGTATGCACCAGTTCCGTAAAACTGCCACGGTCATCCACATTCATCTTCATGGCATACTTGAACTTCTCTTTTGGCAAATAAGTCAGATACAGAGAATACAGCTTCTTTGCAAAGGAGCCGTTCGGCATCTTCGGCATCAGTAATGTCTGCGGCTGCTGCTTGAACTCCTGAAGTAAATCTACAATTTCACCGAGAGTAACCTTGTGTGTCACCGGAACATAGCAGTATCTTCCGTTTTCATCAGCAACCGTTTCTACACCATCAAATTCACAGTGCTGTTCCTTACACTCCAGCAGATCGAACATTCCCTCCACCAGATCGTCAATATAAAGCAACTCCAGTTCGGTACTTCTATCATTGACAGTGAACGGTTCATCGTTTGCCACTGCCCAACAGAAGGTGCTGACCGCACTGTTATACTTCGGTCTGCTGTGTCCCATCAGATTCGGGAATCGATAGACTGCAACCTTTGCCCCGGTTTCCTTCGCATAATCAAAGAACAGTTCCTCGCCTGCCTTTTTACTTCTTCCGTATTCGCTGTTTCCAAAGCGTCCGGCAAGGGTTGCTTGGATGGAAGATGACAGCATAATGGTTGCCTTATTACTGTACTTTTTCAGATTGTTCAGCAAATCAGAAGCAAAACCGAAGTTGCCCTTCATAAAATCCTCCGGGTTCTCCGGGCGATTCACACCGGCAAGGTTAAACACGAAATCAGCCTTTCGGCAATACTCGTCCAACTCCTCCGGGGTGGAGTTCAGGTCATACTCATAAATCTCCTCAATTTGAAGGTTCGGTCTGGTTCTGTTTTTATTATCACTGATATTTCTAAGGTTATTGCAGAGGGCGGTTCCCACCATACCCTTTGCTCCGGTTACTAAGATATTCATAAACTGCACCTCTCTTTTCTCCTGGTGTGTTTATCAAACATCTTTTCTCCACACCATTTTATTGACTACACCAGTATAGCTCTGAATGATCTTGACCACCTTGTCCGATACATTCTCATCCACATAGTCAGGAACCGGAATGCCAAGATCACGGTTTCTGTTCATCTCAACTGCAACATCTACAGCCTGCAGCAGTCCCTTTTCATCAATGCCTGACAGGATGAAGCAAGCCTTATCCAATGCTTCCGGACGCTCGGTAGAGGTACGGATACAGACAGCCGGGAACGGATGTCCCACACTGGTAAAGAAGCTGCTTTCCTCCGGCAACGTACCGCTATCAGAAACCACAACAAATGCGTTCATCTGCAAACAGTTATAATCATGGAAACCCAGCGGTTCGTGCTGAATCACACGAGGATCAAGCTGGAACCCGGTTGCTTCAATTCTCTTTCTGCTTCTCGGATGGCAGGAATACAGAATCGGCATATCATACTTCTGCGCCATTTTATTGATTGCATTGAACAGAGATAAGAAGTTCTTCTCAGTGTCGATATTTTCCTCACGATGGGCAGAGAGAAGGATATAGCTTCCCTTTTCCAGTCCCAATCTCTGATGAATGTCGGATGCTTCAATCTTAGCAAGGTTATGATGCAGCACTTCTGCCATTGGGGAGCCGGTCACATAGGTGCGCTCCTTCGGCAGTCCGCAGTCTGCAAGGTATCTTCTGGCGTGTTCGGAGTAGGCCATGTTCACATCTGAGATGATATCTACAATACGGCGGTTGGTTTCCTCCGGCAGGCATTCGTCTTTGCAGCGGTTTCCTGCTTCCATGTGGAAGATCGGAATATGCAGACGCTTTGCGCCGATCACCGACAAGCAGGAATTGGTATCACCGAGAACCAATACGGCATCCGGTTTGATCTCCGCCATAAGCTGATAGGATTTCGCAATGATATTGCCCATGGTTTCTCCAAGGTCTGCCCCCACTGCGTTTAAGTACACTTCCGGGTCGTCCAGCTCCAAGTCATGGAAGAACACACCGTTCAGGTTATAGTCGTAATTCTGACCCGTGTGGGCGAGAATCGTATCAAAATAAGTGCGACACTTCTTGATGACCGCCGCCAGACGGATAATCTCCGGGCGAGTGCCAACAATGATCAAAAGTTTTAGTTTTCCATTTTCTTGCCATTTGCAATCATACATCTTACTTGTCCTCCGCTAATCTGCCCTGAATGTACTCCAGCTTTGCAATGGTGTCAATGGTCTCCTGCAGATTCAGACGGCGGGTGTTATTGCTGTTAAACTCGGTCAGAGTATTTCTAGTTTCATCGCCTTCTTTGAAATACTTATCGTAATTCAATCCTCGGTTATCCGCTGGAACACGATAGAAGTCTCCCATATCCACGGCTTTCGCACATTCCTCGTTGGTCAGCAGCGTTTCATACATCTTCTCTCCATGACGAATACCGATAACCTTGATATCCTCTTTCTTGCCGCCGAACAGTTCACAAACTGCCTCTGCCTGAGTCTGAATGGTACAAGCCGGGGCTTTCTTGATCAGAAGATCGCCATTTTCGCCGTGTTCAAAAGCAAAGAGTACCAGATCAACTGCTTCTTCCAGGCTCATAATAAATCTGGTCATATTCGGCTCAGTCACAGTAATCGGATTTCCAGCCTTAATCTGATCAATCCAAAGTGGAATTACAGAACCACGGCTACACATAACATTACCGTAGCGGGTACAGCAGATCTTTGTCTTGCCGGACATTCTGGACTTCGCAATAGCAACTTTTTCTTCGATAGCCTTTGTCATGCCCATAGAGTTGATGGGATAGGCAGCCTTGTCCGTAGATAAACAGATAACGCACTCTACGCCCTCCTCGATAGCAGCGGTCAGCACATTGTCAGTACCAATTACATTAGTACGCACCGCTTCCATCGGGAAGAATTCGCAAGACGGCACCTGTTTCAGTGCAGCCGCATGGAAAATGTAGTCTACGCCATGCATGGCAGAGTGCACGGACTGCAAGTCACGCACATCTCCGATGTAGAATTTGATTTTGTGAGCCACGTCGGGCATTTTTGCCTGATACTCGTGGCGCATATCGTCCTGCTTCTTCTCATCCCGGCTGAAAATGCGGATTTCTCCGATGTCGGTCTGTAAAAAACGGTTAAGAACCGCATTGCCGAAAGAACCAGTTCCTCCGGTAATCATTAACGTTTTTTTTGTAAATAATGACATATTATATACCTCGATTTCTATTTTTCACTTGCTTAACACTATTGTATATCTTCCAGAAAATCAGCAAAGCACTCTGGAGTATTTAACCTAAATTTATCAAGCAGGTCCGCTGCCGTAATTTGCACATCATTATTCCTTTGAATAAAGTTTAATATCTGCTTCGAGCATTCTTCTCCTTTGGAGTAGTCCTCCTGAAGAACCAAAGCGTTCCCATAGCGAACCAAATAAGGCTCGCTTGCATCATTTGCTATTTTTTTGAAACTGATAATGCGCTTACCAGTTGACATATATTCAAAAATTTTACATGGAATTCCGCATTCATGTTCATTTCCAAAATTCACAAAGATATCTGCGTTTTTTCTAATTGTAACCAACTCATCCTGTGTCACTCTACCATGATAGAAAATCACCCGATTAAGGAGTTCCGTCTCATTTAATTTTTCGCTGATTGATTCTGAGATGCCACCATAGATGTCAAAGCGAACACGACGCTCTTTCAGAATAAGTGGTATAAGATATAGGAAGAATGAGCAATCTCCGCTTGTTTCCGACATCATTCCAGTATAAACAAACGAGATTTCTTCATCTTGTTGCATCTTCTCATCTATATTCGAGAGCCAACCAGTATCTAAATTCGGAATATCAACATAATATATCTTGTTTTTATACTGTTCAAATTCTTCTCGTTGAAAAATTGGCTTATGCGATATCATTGGGCACAAATAATCGTATTGCTTCGCAAAATACAATTCCCATTTTTGGCATTTCTTTTTATGCTTTTCAGGCGAAATTGTATGATTGCTACATACCCCCCCCGATAAGGAATCGAGTGAATATAGAACATTTTTTATCTGTGGAAACTGTTTTTTCAACAATGCACCGCACAATGCAGTCTCAAAATCACGATGCACACCAATAACAACATCAGTCTGTTCACTCTGAATAATGCGCTTCGCCTTGGAATAGAGACTCATCAGAACTCCGGGGCTGCGAAATGGATGCAATGGATTTAACAATCTCTTCCCAGACCTGACAAGACGTTGAAGTATCCGTGCCAAGAGTTTTGGTACGCTTTTCGTATACATGAGCTTCCACTCTGCATATGTTTTAGCACGATAGACCTTGATTGACCCAACACTTTCTGTTTCATTTACCAATTGATTTTCAAGTGCCAAAACAGAAACTTCATGTCCCCGGTCAATCAAACATTGTGCAATCTTCATGACACAATTTCCATTGGGGGACGGATTATAATAGAAAGATTCAGTTATAAATAGTAATTTCATGATAATCTGCGCCTCCTTTTCATTTTATCTATCCTTTTAGCAATGCGAAATAATCATTTTTTTAGTATTCTTTTTCCAATTCTTTTTAACTTCACAACCCACAGGTTGATTTTTTCCGTCATGGTAGGTACCAATAGCCGCACAATAATATCCTCATAACACTCAAATTGTTGTTGAATCACTTGCTGCCAAAACATATTTTTTCTTGGATGAGGAATTACACTTTGAACCATAGGCTTATTGCCCGCAAGTATAGAAGATACTGGTACTTTTTTACTTTTAATTTGTTTTTTCAATAAATCAAAATAGTACTGCCCTTTGGGACTATGGATTAAAACAGCGGAAGTTCCATTATTATCCAACATCTCCGGGTTGTATTTCTCAACTCCCCAATAATCTGCAAGTGTGATATCCGCCATACGGGATACTGATTTAAACTGACAAGTATAGCAGCTTTCCCGTAGCGTCATATTAGCAAAAAAGCCTTGCATATAGGCATCCTGTCCAGCTTCCACGGAATACTCTGTTCCATTGTCGAACCGACAAGTAAGACAGAAACCGCCCCAAGACAATCGTTTGTCCCGGAAATTAGCGAATACTGGTTTCCTGCCGCAGGAAATACTGTTCAAATGTTTCTCCCAAAGTAAAGGGCTTGGAACGCCATGACATATCAAATCTACGGTCAACAGATTTCCAGTATCTATTTTTTGTTGGCGTAGGTAACTGTATAACCCACCGATTTGGCAAGGAGTACCGGAAAACAACACTTTTTGCCCATTCCTGATATCCTGCTCAACACAAGAAAACATATCCCCAATCCGGCTCTGAACATACTTTGAAGTTTGAAGGGGACGAATATCATTCGTTATACGCTTATGCTCAACACGAAAGTCCTCGGTAAATGCGGCACCGTAAACGGTTCCTCCTTCCCGCAAAATTTCAGAAGCCAACAGTGAGAAGATGCCTCCGGACGAACTGTTCCTATGATTTTCATCATTCAAAGAATACGCAGCATAAGCAATAGGCTCACCAGCACTTTTCATATCTGCTGTATTCAAAGGGCAGGCTTTCTGGCACAGCTTGCAACCAACACAAAGGTCACAGTTAATAACCGGCTGCAAAAATCCTCTCTCATCCAGTTTCATCTCTATTGCCCGCTTTGGACATATTGAAAAACAAGCATGGCAGCCTGTACATATTTTTTCAGTAATTACTATCTCTTTATCCATAGGCTAAATGTCTCTTCTTCCTTTGTGATACCAGTGATTTGACAAAAACCCTGCTTTGCTCACAGGGCCATCTTGATATTCTGGGACTTTTTCTTGATGTTTGATTGCCTTGCAAAAAGCAATGAGTCTTTTCGCCGCAATATCGGCATTCCATGTATCTGCTATTGTATGGTAAGCGTTTAACCCCAAAGCTCTGCACAACGCTTCATTCATAGCCAAAGTTTCCACCAAATTGCATAATTGTTGAATGTCTCCATTTCTGTACAAGAAGCCATTCTTTCCATCATGGACCAAATAGGGGGCTGATCCAATCGCATGACTTGCAACACACGCACAACCACTATTCATAGCTTCGTTAAGAACTGCACCCCAACCCTCATGGAAATCGCTGGTAAACAGGAAAATATTCGCTCTGTCCATATAGCTTCGTACCTGATCAGGAGCAAGAAAGCCGTGCATGGTCACGGTTTCCTCTAAATGATGCTCCATGATCTGACTATGAATTTCCGTCTTTAACTCACCATCTCCTATGATATCCATGTGAAATGGAATTCTATTTTCATGAAGATGTTTTGCGGCCAGAACAGCTAACTCTGGGTGTTTCCAACTGAGCATACGTCCACACCATAAGATATGTACTACATTGTTGTTCTTCTTTTCAAAGAGTTGTTCTTCCGAACAGCAAATTGTTTTGGGGAAATAACCCCACTTGTAGCTTTTTCCCCAGTACGCACCAAACAGCCCATAATCTCCCGCTGCATAAGCACTTGCACAAAGCATCCAAATCCTCTTACTCGTATACTTTGTGTGCGCTTTCAGCATATTTTTGATTGCACGAGGTGACAGCATATGCCATCGGCCGTCTTTCAATATCCGCTCGCTGTATCGAATAACAGGCTTATTGTTCTGTAATCTGTATTGAATAAGGGAATCATGAGCAGAACCGATGATTACAATATCGCTCTCATCAATCAGGTTACCCGCCTGCTGCAAATCAATCTCAAAGGGATATCTTTTCTCATTGCTCCACCCCATCGAAATTCGTTCTGTTTCCATTGGTTCTGTGTTCACAAAGCGAAAATTGTCACCCATTTCTCTATACATGGCTTCACAAAACGGAATCTGATGAATCGTCAAATAATTAGAAACAAATGTAATCGTCATCAAATCACCTCCCTCACTTCACTTTGGCAAGCACTGTCTTGATCATTACCATCAGACTATGCTTTTCCTCTCTTGAGAAGAAAAGCATAAATTCCACCCCAATCGACAGAACGCACATTGCTCCGGCGCAGAGAATTAGTATGCCCCAGCTGGCAGGATTTCCAATGTGTGCTATAATGCTTCCAATAACAGAGCTGATCACGACAAACAGTAAGCTTCTGCCCGCAATCTTATAGAATTTCACCGGACTGACTCCAACACATTTGGCGGAATAAGGAATATTTACAAGTAGATTTCTTCCCAACGCAAGTATTGAACTTACGGAGACCACAGCGTAGATCCCCAAATTCGTTGTATTCAAGAGAGTGAATACAATCAATGTATTGAGCACTCCCGTAGCAAGTGTTGCCAGTGCAGGAACTTTTAAGTGGTTTGTCACTGTAAAAATATTATGCATAATCGATATAGAGCCTGCAAAAAGTAATTCGCCCATTGATAGAAGCGATAATATCCATAGGGTAGTAGCATTCTCTGTTGGCATCCACAAAGAAAAGAAATATCTGCCGAAGGAAACAAGAAATGCTACTGGCAACGCCATTAAAAGTGCCACTACTTTACAAGCATAGTTTAAATGGGAAACCATCCCTGGAATATCATCTTTGGCATAACTAATTGTCAGTTGAGGTGTGAAACCGCTCATAACATATCCCATACATTGATATATCATATTAGGTACAGTTTTCACGATGGAAACTGTTCCCATTGCGCTGGCATCAATCAGTAAATTAGAAATCAGCAAGTCAAGACCTTCCAGAAGGACATTGCTCAGAGCTGTTATGCTATTCCAGCAACCAGATATGATAATTTCCCAAACTTTTCTAACATTAAATGAGGACTTTTTGATTTTCAACTCTGGGAGCAAAATTTTTGTATAACGATAGTTAGAGAAGGCAACAAACAAATAGTATGCTAGCATAGCCAGTGCCACGTATTCAATACGCGGCTGTAATAATGTAAAGGTTAGAACCAGAATAACCAGCCTTAGTAGATTTGCCTCAATCGTCCTGATGGAGGACAAATAGACCTTGTTTGTCACAAATGTTGCTACCGAAAAAATAGATGTATTCATATTTACAAAGAATCCCAAAAATACAAACAAGAAGGTAGCTTTTACACTTCCTATGCTTTCATATGGAATATCCAGAAATCTATCAATATTCGATATGAGCATTAACATCGGGATAAATAGCACCAATACAACAATCATATTGGAAAAGAAAACCGATGAATAGTATTCATTTGCTTCTTTATATTTCTTTTGACAATAATGTATAGATACAAAACGCCCTGCCAATGTGTTTAAAGCTACAGTCACAATTGCAACATAACTGGTAAAGCTATTTGCAACTCCCAAAAAACCATATGTCTCTTTTCCCACACTTCTAACGATAATTGGACTAACAAAAAATGAAATCACAAAGCTAATAAAAAAAGACAGCATCTGGGCAACAAGGGTTAGATACATTTGCTTATTTTTCATTTATACACCTCACTTCAAATACACTATTAAAAGATGCTCACTTTCTTTAATAACCAGTTAAGTATAACGAGAATATTCAATGTATGATCCAAATAATTCATTTACATAAGAACGTTCGTTTGAGTCTTGAAAGCAGCATTTTTACTTTTTCCTGTTTTGCCTTATTTTTCAGCTGACGAATCGCCTTTCCTATCCTGTCGTTTGCGATGAGCCATGCAAATTGATTATTCTGTGCGATTCGAACACATTTTCTGCAAAGCATTTCATCCATTAGAATTTTACGAATGAACGCATCAGAATGAGGCATATTCGCTAAAAGATACTGATTTAGAAAATTCATTGTGTAATTCACAAACCATACTGCATCTTCTATTTTATCAGCATCCGTTACCAATCCCATTTTTTCAAGGCAACCTTCTTTGATTGTTTCCGCTCTTTTAAGTATTTCATATGCTTGAATATTGCACTTTCGGGACAAACTCATAGGCACCTGACGATAATTCGTTAAGCACTGGTGAATGTATACATAACGTTCAACCATCGTATAGTACTGTACGTTAAATACATAGTCTTCCAGTTGATTATCACCAAATTCTTTTACCGTCTCTATGATAAGTTTCTTTCGGAACAATTTATTCCAAAGTACAACCGCCTCAGAGCCATTTACAATCGTTTTCTTAACAACTATTTCATGAAATTTTTCAACATCCAACTCCATGTCAGATGAATAAATCCTATGTTCTCTTTTTGAGTTCTCAGATACACTGTAATAGTCGCATTCAACTAAATCAGCATCTGACTTCCTAATACAGAAAAACATCTTCTTGCAAAACTCAGGCTCATAGTAATCATCACTATCAATAAACGTTATATACTCTGCACTCGCCTTCATTATGCCATCGCGTCTGGCTTTTGCCACACCTTCGTTATCTTTGGAAATGATTGTAATGCGAGTATCTATCTTCGCATATTTTTCGCATATATCAAGTGAAGAATCAGTTGATCCATCGTTTACTAAGATAATTTCAATATCCTGGAATGTCTGGGCTAATAAACTTTCAATACACTGTGGCAGGAACTTCTCTGCGTTATAGACAGGTACAATAATACTAATCTGTGGCATTAATGTTTCCTCAAAATCTTTCTAATCTTCTTTCTTGCGTCAAACAAGAAAGCTACACGTTTGGGGTGTGCTGAAAAATGCATAAGCTGATCATACAGTGCTTTATAATATCGAACACTTGGCAATTGAGAAAGATATTCTTTTATATCAAATTGTTTCATTATGCAGACTCTATCTGACGAGCTAAGTTTCAAATATACATTATATAGCTGATACAGAGAAATCAGAACAACGGCAGAATTCTCTTCCATGTTTTCTTTTGGCAGTGATAAATAATGCCTGTACATCTCACCACAGATGTATAATGCATCAATGCCACGTTTAAGTACAATATGATTTGTCGTACTACCGGGACGATCCATTCGGTAGAAATAAAATGGAAATCGAATTTTTACAATAGTCGCATCGACCGTGAGAAGCTGAAATGTGTATAATTGATCTTCGTAGGTATACCCCTCCGGAAAGGTTAGCTTCTCTCGTTCAATCAGAGATCTGCGCACGAAATAGAGAACCGGCACGATATCATACGTTTCTGTTTGGACTTTTTCTTTCAGGAACTGCTTTGTGGAAACTGCCTGATTCTCGTTGGGAATCTTTCTGAAGGATGGATTATTCAGGATCATCTTTTCTTCATTCTCTAAATCTCCCTGTACAATATCCGCATCAAACTGAACCGCAGTTTCATACAATCTCTCACAGGCATTTAGCGCAATATAGTCATCACTATCTACATAGAGAACATACTCTCCTGATGCGTGCTTTAACCCAAGATTCCGAGCAGAACTCTGTCCACCGTTTTCTTTGTGAACCGCAACAACCCTATTGTCTGAAGCAGCGTAATCGTCAATCATCTTGCCTGACCGATCAGAAGAACCGTCATCTACCAAAATAATCTGTATATCCTGCATCGTCTGATTGATCAGGCTATTTACACATTCATCCAGGTAGTCCTCCACATTGTAGACAGGTACAATAATACTAACTTTCATTCTATCCTTCCTCATTCCATTCTTACACCCAACAAATACTTTGTAAGGAAACTCATCTTCATTTTTTTCAGTAGCATACAGGCGCACCAAATCAGCAAAAACGATATTATGTATGTACAAAAGGGAGATGCAATTTCTCCAAACGCATTCCCACCAAGAAATTTATTCACAATAGGAACAATATTGATATGAACCAAATAAATCGCAAAAGAATATTTACCCAACTTTACAATCCAGTCGTAGCGACAAATGCTCCATGCGAATCGCAGAATCAAAATCGCACTTGCTGACTCCATAAAAATACCTAATATGGAGAAATACCCATATTGTCCATGCTCGATAAAACCGCTTAAAGCAAAAAGAATCCCCCAAATCAGAATAGCCCAACCAAAATACTTTTTGATATATCCAATGATCCTGCTATCCTCTTTTGTTTGTAAATACAGTCCGATTGAGAAAAATCCTACCCAATTAAAGATATTCAAATAGTTTGTTAAGCCAGCTCTGGCAATTATGTCATCTGTAATCCCAAAAGCGGCCAATTCCGTCGATATAATCGAGAGGACAATGCAGACTCCTGCCATTTTTCTTATGCTGACATATCGAAAGAAATAAAACAGTATCTGTAACAAAATCAATACGGACAAAAAGTAGAATAAACTATTATATCCCAGTACAAACTGCAGGCATGATTGTACATTGATTTCCTTGCCCATTTGTAAATTAGACCACAAATAACAAGCGCCCGCCAATATTATCCAAGGAAAAAAAGTAGTTTTCCTGCTCTTTAGAAGTTCCCGAAACGAGGCATATTTTGTGGGTCTGTAATAATATGCGGACAAAAGCAAAAATACAGGCACACCCATTGACCCGATTCTCTGAAACAATATTACTAGCCAACCAGGGCTCACGTTTTGGAAGTCAGAGTGTGCGATAATAACTGTTAAGATTGCAACCGCTTTTGCACACCAAACACACCTACTAATACTTCTCTCTCTCAATGCCATATCCATATGGGTTCCCCTTTAATATCCAGTAAAATGTAGCTACAATAATTGAGTAGTGAGCGCCGCCTACAATCAAAGCTGCTTCAGAACACGAGTGAATAAACACACCCAAAATTGCCACCAGCGCAATGAATTGTAATTGACTTCTTGCAACACTATGATATCGCTGAATCGTCCAGAAATAAAAAAGGAACCACCAAATGTACCCTAAAACTCCACAGCTTGCTATGATTGCAAGTGGACCATTGTGCATATTCGTAAAATGATACTGCCGTACATCTCCCAGAACGTTTTTCCAAGATAAAACATCCATCTGGCTCAAAAAGTATACTTCCCGACCAGAATACAGTTCCTTGCCCAATATTTGCAAATCAGCATATTTTCCACTTGCATACATATTAGTATATATGAGCATAAATGCTAACGGGAAAACTATCGCAGCAATAATAATACATTTCGGTATTTTGATTTTTTTGCCGAAGAGGTAATAAACCACTATTGCAATGCTAACAATCAGGCAAGTACGAGAGTCCGTTAAATAAATCAGGTATTCTTCATACACACACAACCCGATAACAAGAAATTTCAAAGAAATTTTTCCAAGCATCGGTAAAAACATAATTAAAACAGCCTGATTTAATAGTAGATATATTGCGGTGGCATTTGGATTTGAATATCCTAAGTATAAGCTATCCAATATCCCCGAATATGCATATTTTGTCATGGACAACATTGAAAAAACAATGGCTATCAAAATATTTATATAAAGAATAAATCTCGCATTTTCTTCATTATACTCCACACAATCCATCAACATAATTGCAATTGGCATTTCGATAAACCCCAACATTCCCATGATCTGAGTATCGAAAGTGATCGTTCCATTGCCAAACAAAAGAGAGACTAAAACTGTCATTACAAGCAGTACAAAACAAGTCATTTCCTTGCTTCCCACGAAGAACCTTGACTCATCTATTCTCTTAACAAATAATATGAAAAAACACCCAAAGGTAATTAGAACAATTCCTTTATATACAAGGCTTACTGCGCCGCTCTGCAACGGTATCAGGATATATAGCAACAATGCCAATATCCACATTGCCTTGAAGTATACTTGAGGAAGATACACATGCCTTAATCTCTCCATTATTCTCCCCCCAGCTTTTTATATAATTCATAATATCTTCTCTGCATCAGTTCCAAACTAAATAACTGCTGAATTCGCTCTTTGCATTTTGGAGAATATATCTCTTTTCCTCTTGTTTTAATCATTTCTATGGCATCTTGAACCGCATCAATTTCCAATGGCTCAACCACAAAACCTGTATCGGCATCCACCACTTCGGGACAAGCTGTACTGTTCATAACAATTGCAGGGGTTCCACAAGCCATTGCTTCAGCAACGACCAATCCAAAAGTCTCCTCAATAGAAAAATTGATATAAACATCCGCAGCAGAATACCACTGTGCCAGAACAGTCTGATCGCTTACTGCGGGAATAGCAATTACGTTCTCCGGCAGGCACTTCTTCTGGTTAGGTGTAACACCAATCAGCACAATCATCTCATCTTCTTGCAGTCGCTTTGATAAAGCAATAAACTGATCCAACCCTTTGCCCTTATTCCAAACACTGGCTACACTTAAAATGATAAACTTCCCCTGAAGCTGATACTGCTCTCGAATTGAACTTTTATGAAAAGAAAACCGTTCTGTATCAACACCATTATAGATGCACCGAATGTCAGCCTTACACAAGAAAGACGCTTCTGCCACCGATTTCAGCCAATTGGAAACTGTGACAATATGCAAATTCGGGATCGACGTGAATGCTGCCTTCTTCTCCAAGTAACTTTTACGGCTGCGGTCACGCTCGCTGTCCGGATATCGGTCAAGCTGAGGGCATTCAAAACAGCCTGTTTTCCATTTCTCACACTTTACCTCTGTAAAATGGGCACATTTCCCCGTTACCGGCCAGCAGTCGTGGAATGTCCAGACAACCTGGCAGTTTTTCTTTTTCAAGTATTGAAAAAGCATTTTGTAATTCATATAATGCCCATGAATATTATGCAGATGTACAATATCCGGGTTAATACGTTCCATATATTGAATCAAGTGCCAGGTTTGAATATGGGACATTTTCCCTTGCCACCCCAGTTTCCTTGACATGAAGCTATGCAAATGAGCATCCAAGCTGTTACCGAAGCAAAAAGTATTCGGACGATCCGACTTTCCGAATCCATAAGCAATATAATTTTCGACATCATGCTGATTCAGATAATCACTGATCTGCACCGCAATCCGCCCTGTACTGCCTTTTCCACATACGCTGTTGATTTGTAATACTTTCATTTTACTTATCCTCACTCAACTGTGACTGCAAAAAGATCAGTACCTTTTCAGTCATTTTTCGATAGTTCTTATCCCCTATGGCAAAATGTGCAGCTTTTTGACCGAATAAGTAAAGTGCCTTAGGTGCATTGTGCATAACTGTGGCTAATGCAGTGGAAATACCACTTATTGATTCATCTTCGATGATGTATACATATTTCAAATATTCCTCCGGCATTCCACCTACCTTCGTTGTCAACAACGGCGTACCAGATGCCATGTATTCCAATATCTTGGACGAGAAAGAATAATTGCTGTAATCATCCGCTGTCGGCTTATTAACTATCAGCAGATGTGATTTTTTCAGAGCAACCAGCAGTGTCTTCCGATCCACTCTGCCAAAAAACTTGATGCGAGAATCCTTCTTCGCACATTCTTCAATAAATGCTGCATCTCCTCCAGCACCATATAGATGCAGTTCCGCATCAAGATTGGTCTGCATAAAGCCTTTCACCAGATTCTGAATGCCATAAAGCCTGCTGATGTTTCCGCCATACACAATCGTTTTTCTTGGGTATTTTTCCTGATCCGGAATGTCATCAAAAATACTTGCATCACAAAATCCTTCAGAAACTATATAGGGCTTATCCTCAATCCCCATTTTGGCGGCCATGGGTTTTGTAAACAGAATATAGCTGTCACATCTCCCCTGAAGCTCCAACATCTTTTCTGAAAGTCTTTTGGAGTACCATCCACGGATGCCCTTCATGTTTTTCCAAGAGTACATATACTCTGGCAAATCTGTAATTACTGCACTCAGATGGCATCCATATTTCTTGCATAATCTAACTGCCGGTTCCGTATAAGGCGGATATATGGAGTACATCAGAACAACCTTGTCTTTAACATCCTTGTTTTCTTGCAGCCACTGTTCCAGCAGCTGTTCCACATTTTTCTTAATCGTAAGCTGCTTCAGTCCCTGTATATTGACAAAAGGAACCCACTGAATCCGGATGTCGTTTTCAATTGTTTCTTGTTTTCCAGTAATATGCTTAAATATACTGTGCGGATATGCGGCAACCGCAGGCACACTTAGTGAATCCACCTTTGCACCATTCTCTACCAAGCCCTTTGCCAACATCGTTTCATAATTCACCGGAGCAACAGAGGCTTTTTCTTTGCTATTACTATTAAGTTGTTCCATCTGTGCTGCTGATATCAGCGAGCCAAGTAAGAGTATTTTCATATTCAATCCAACTTTTCCTTCATTTTTATTACTCGTGCAGGGATACCACCACAAATGCAGTTATCAGGCATATCGTTCACCACCACTGCATTTGCACCAATTGTTACGTTATTCCCAATTCTTACATTACCAATGATTTTTGCCCCAGCACCTATCACCACATTATCTCCTAATGTCGGTGCTACATTTTCATCAATTGCTTGTCCAATCGTTACCTGTTGTGCAATCCACGCATCCTTACCGATATGCGCATAATGAGATACGATAATTCCATTCAGTCCATGCTGTAAATGTGGAGGTGTTTCAAAATACGCACCAAAGCCTATATCCGTTCCCATAGACGCATTGTTAAACGCATCCATTCTTTTAATTCGGAACAGATAGAAATACTGCTTTATTTTATGCAGTCCCCCCCCCCGCGAGGAAATAACAACATTTCTCATTTTCCAGTATGTATCCGGATTATAATGCTGTATATGATGTATGACTGCTGCAACAAGCCTATTTTTTCTATTTATTCTATCCATCTTTATAGACCTAACATCTTTCCAAATTCTCTATCATATTCCTTGGGTTCAAAGGGAATCAAACCACCGCCGGAATGGAAGGTCAATTCGCTGAACACAATTCTTCCATCGACATTGTACAGATCCACTCGTACCAGTTCAAAGGGTACGGCGAGCTTTTCTGCAACAGCAATCAATTCATCACCGTTTTCTGGTTTGCTGTCTCCTGTGAAACCATCGTATCCATATTTCACCGGCAGAATATTCCATTGCGCATCAAAGATATTGTCATACCGTTTTCCACCAATTTGCTTATTATGCTGAATAAAACAGACTTTTCCTTTAAAGCAAAATAACTTGTATTCTTCCAACTGTCCATCCAAAGGACGCAGAAAGGCATCACACATAATCCGAGGTTTAATGTTTTTATAGTTTTTCTCCCGATCTTTGTAATAAAAGTTCTCCCTAAGCCAGCGGTCAAATTTCTTCTTTGCAGCATCCCTGTCCAGCTTTGACTTATCAGGAACAATGATATTATAAGAAGAACCATGTGTTGCCTTCATTGCAAAGGCATCAGGCAACTGGTCAAAATCAATTTTGTCAAAACTGTCATAGACACCGATAACTTCATTGAGATACTGATCACCGACTGTTTTACGAACATAATCTCTTACTTCATACTTATCTGTGTATATATCATATCTCAACTTCTCATCAGATACTTTTGTTGAACAGATGTATTCATTCATTGTTTTGGGATGCTCCAAATCCGGAGTGTACCCAAACATCACTCTGAACAACAATTTTGAATGTGCTTCATCAGAGATCAATTGGGGAAATGCTATGAAAAACTTTGTCAGAAGGACTTTTATCAGAATCTTAAACTTCATTTTGATTGTCCTCCAATACCCCCCCGAATTGGGCGAAGCTCTGTATCCCTTTTCTGAATCATAATGTTATTACTTTCAACTTTCCCCTTCACAACGCTTCCTGCCGCAATCACACAATTATCCTCTATGACAGCCCCTTTTAATATGATTGCGCCTGCACCTATCCAAACATTTGCACCGATTATAACCGGATCAGTTTCAAATTCATTATCAAGAATTCTTCCATCACGGATCATATGGTCATTATCATAAACCACCACATTCGGCCCGAAAATAGTATTATCTCCAATCACAACTTTTTCTCTGGCTGTAATAATACAGCCGCTATTCAAGAAAACATCATTGCCGATCTCGATGATCGCTTTGTCTCTGACATTAAGCTCAACATTATGACGTGCCCGGAATTTCTTCCCTATTTTAAGGATTGCGCCTGCTGATTTACTAATCCTTGTTGATGGTTCAACCGCAAGTAAATTTGAATATGCAGGATTTCCAACAAATCTAATTCCGTTATATATTAACCTGATAATCTTATTCGCCATCTTTATTCACCATCAAAAGCTATTATGTATTGATGAATAATATCGTCTACATTCAGCTTGCCCTTTATATAATTCTCAATCTGTTCGGACAAAACAGAATACTTGTCTATGTTCATCTCAACCAATTCCTCAAGCGCAGTAATGAACGCCTTTTCGTTGTTCAGCGAAATGGCAAAGCCCCCATTGCCGTTTACATCCGTCCACGGTGTCTGATCACTGATAACAACAGGTTTACCCATAAGCATCGCCTCGACTATGGAGTGTCCGAAGTTCTCGCCAGTAGTAGGTATATAATAGGCATGGTATCCAGCTATCGTTGAAGCAACCTGATCATGATCAATCACACCCTTATACCGAACTGTGATATTCTGCGGCAGTCTGGCAATAGCATCTTGGCACTGCTTCCAATACATTTCGTTCTCAATAGAACCGTAGATATCGTATTGAACGTTTCCCGATAATCCCCCAAGCCATTCAATGGCTTTGAGTGTATTCTTAGTCGGGTGAATCCTGGCAACATACACCAACTTCAGCTCATTCGGCTTTTTTTCTATGCTGCCATGTAATCCATTAACCGGCAGGGAAATATTCTGGATGTTCATAAGGTGATCATCCGGTATTCCAAGAAATGCTTTTTCTTGCATACATTCCTCTTGTCCAGTTCCCTGAAAATATACATCTTTCAATAAACCGGAATATCGAAACAATTTGCCATACACCGTTTTCTTCAATTTGCCAAGCTGAAGCCGTTCAGGATAGAACTCTCCTCTGGGAGCAACGATCACCTTTACGTTTTTATGTTTCTTTTTATAAGCAAGCACTGGAAGGAGATCATCAATACTGAAAAAGCTATTCTGATAGATCACGTCAGGTTCTACATCCTCAATCAGCCTTGTAATGATTTTGAATGTATGCTCATCTTTTGAAGTATAAAATGCCTTTCCAAACTCAAACTGATTCCATCCCGAAAGAATACCTTCTAAAGGTTTATCATCATTTATTTCATGGTTTTTGGAAATGATGTAGATATCAAATCTGTCCTTCACGGACTGCACCAGATTCATAATACTGATTGGTGGACCACCACTATTTTTTTGCGGCCAGAATAAAGATGCCATTATCAATAGTTTTTTCAAAACGTAATTACCTCGCTAAATCTTCTACTGCTCTCACAATTTGCTGATAGGTATTTCTTCTGTCAAACCGTTCTTCAGCCATCCTTCTGGAGTTCGCACCCATCCGCTTTCTCTTTTCCGGGTTCTCAATCAGTTCCTGAAGTGCCTTTGCAACCTGATTCGCAGATTCCACCCCGCAGTTGATTCCGCATCCATAGGATTCTAACAAGTTTCGATATTCTTGGCACTCCTGCGTATTCACAACGGGAAGCCCTGCGGCTGCGTAATCAGCGTGCTTATTGATGATACTCTGTGCCGCACCTTTCACGATAGGATTCACCGCAATATCTGATTTACAAAGGCTTGCTACCATAGCCGGATAATCCACCCGACCATGAAAAATGGAGCGTATTTTGCAATTCTTAGCATATTCCTGAAAACGCTCTAAGTAAGGGCCATCTCCAAAGATGTGAAAAACTACGTTTTGTCCCACCCCATCAGGCAATTGATTTAGTGCATCAAAAATAATCTCAATGTTATAGCTATGCCCCAAGGTTCCTGCATAAGCAATCCATAACTCACCATCAGGCTTTTCTACGGAAATATTCTCACTGCTTTCATCGAAACTGCCAAGGTCTGTTCCAAGATATACGCACAGACCATTCTTATCTTTACGATTACTCTCAAGGCCACGCTGCATATATGTCTCAGAAACGGCAACAATGCGGTCAGCCTGTCCATAAAAACGATTTGCCTGCATTGTCATAGGAAAGAAAACAAGGTCACTGACAACCGGCACTTTCAGCACCAACTTAAATGCCTCCGGCCAGAGATCCTGAATATCAACGATAAAAGGGATCTGGTACTTACTACAGTAGTTACCCGCCGCTGTTCCTACATCAAATGATGGAACAGCGGCAATAATTGCATCTGGTTTTTTCATCGTTTCCAGATAGTTTGACAGGTTTTTCCCAAAAACATAATGACTGTAAAACCGTTTTAAGCACACATTTCGAGGATACCCCGGTTCCGGTAACATCGTATATTTGTAGGGAAGGTTGTCATAAAGTTTCGCAGCCACCTTACGCTGCTTCTTTTTGAGGTGTGCAAATGTCGTTGTGATTATTTCCACATCAAAGCCATAACTACACAGCAACTCTCCTAAATATATGAATCGGTTATTTCCGGGTTCATCCGGTGCTTTACTGAAATGGTCGATAATCACAATTCGTTTCATATTAGCAATCCCTTTTCATCATCACTTCGTTATATTTCATCATATAAGTACCATTTTCGTACTGCCCAATCACGCACTCATTGGCGTTTCCTTCAAGATTATTTACAATCAGCTTCATATGATCTGCGCCGCTCTCAAAGGCATGAGGATAACCACCGCCAAAGCGTGGATTAACTTCAGAAATGTAATACTCGCCCTTTACGTCAAAAATGTCGATGTCGATCTGACCATTGTAGCCTGCATCCTTGACAAACTGCTCAATCAGAGCGAACAACTTTTCATCCTGGAAAGAAACTGCCTTATCTGTCTCACCGGCACGCATTTTTAACTTTTTCTTTGTGAATATGGATACCACTTCGTGAGACACCATATCAATATACACATCCGCACCGATTTCCTGTCCATCCAGAAACTCCTGAATCATCAGTCCATCCTCATGGGCAAACAACAATTCAACCGTCTCCCGGTCATAAACCTTGGAGATAGAGATGCTGGCACTGCCTCTTGCCGGTTTTACAAACACAGGATAGGTAATCACCCCAGCGTCAACATCAGCATAGAAAGCATCCTTATCCATATAGGATTTTGCGCACCTGTATCCGTGAGTTTCCAACCAGCTATACATCTGGAACTTGTCCAAAGACATTTCACATAGCGCATAGGACGAACCAATTACAGTCGTACCTATGGCTTCAAATTTTTCTCTATTTTCTGCCAGAAGGGAAAGCTCCGGGTCAATCAGCGAAAGCACACCAGTAATTTCTTCTTTCTTGCAAATATCTAACACTACATCTAGATACTCAGGTGCAGTCATCTTCGGAACAATATAATATTTATCAGCTTCATAGATAGCGGGGGCTAAATTGCTCATATCTGTCGCAATGACTTTCCCTGTTCCATTCAAAGTCTTTACAAAATACTGGACAATTTTATTTCGAGTTCCCGCACTCAATATCAAAATGTTCATAAATATCTCCCTTACTTTACTTGCATTTTTAATCGTCTTTCCTCAGCGAAATTAGGTTCGACTTTATTGGTATCTACCGCAATGTCCTCTTTCTTTACGAACTTTAGAGCCGTTTGAAGAATAATGCGCAAATCGCCAATAAATGTTATTTTCTTTACATATTGAACGTCAAATGCGAGCCGATGATCCCAATCAATAAAGTTTCTACCATTTACCTGAGCTAAACCACTTAGCCCTGGTCTGACATCATGGCGGTGTCGTTCTTCTTCGCTGTAATAGGGCAAGTATTGTATCGTCAGTGGGCGGGGTCCCACCAGGCTCATCTCGCCCTTCAAAATATTAAATACTTCAGGCAATTCATCCAGACTGGTTGCCCTCAATGCTCTTCCAAATTTCGTCAGACGAACCTCATCCGGCAAAAGATTTCCGTTTTCGTCTCGTGCATCCGTCATCGTACGGAATTTATATAGCTTAAATATCTCCTCGTTTTTCCCCGGACGTTCCTGCTTAAACAACACCGGGCTACCCAATTTTATTCTGACTAAAACCGCTACGATAATATAAAGCCACCAGAATACAAGCAGCGCCGCAAGACCACAAAACACGTCAAGCACTCGCTTGAAATATTTCTCATATGGCCCGTATGGTTTATGCTGATTATTCATATTCTTTCCCTCTTTTACTCAAAACAACTTTTAATAATTTCAATAATCTGCTCCTGCTGTTGCACTGTCATCTTGTTATCGCTCGGCAGACACAGACCTCTTTCAAAGATATCCATACCTACATCCAGGCAACCGCCGTCAATGTAAGCGTTGGTTCTGGCTCTGCCGTTGCCATCACGAACTACAAACGGATTCATTCGGTAAATCGGCTGCATGTGCATAGGCTTCCAGATCGGGCGACCTTCTGCATTGATGCTGGCGATAGCTTCCAGAATCTCGGTAGGGCAGCTCTTGCCATGCTCTCCGACGTAGAGTGCTTCCTGTTCACCTCTGACCTGCTTGCACATAGCGTCTTTGTCAATGATCATGCAGCTCAGCCAGAAGTTCGGCTCACTGTTCTTCTCATCATAAGGATTCATCTGCACCGGAAGGTCTTTCAAGCCTTCCTTGTAACGCATATAGATTTCCTTTTTCTGGGCAATATGCTCCTCCAAATGTGGAATCTGATTACGGACAACACCAGCAATCACATTGCTCATGCGGTAGTTGTAGCCAAGCTCCTCATGCTGATACCATGCTGCACGTTCTCTGGACTGTGTTGACCACTTGCGAACCTTATCTGCCGCTTCCTTACTGTCGGTCAGCAGCATACCGCCGGACGAACCGGTGATGATTTTGTTTCCATTAAAGGAAATTGCATTGTATGTACCGAACACACCAGTCTGAACGCCCTTATAGGATGCACCCAAGGATTCTGCAGCGTCCTCGATAATCACCGCACCGTGCCGGTTACAGATCTCCCGGATTTCGTCGATCTTGCCGGGTGTGCCGTAGAGGTGCGCCACCACAACCACTTTGATTTCAGGATACAACTCAAAAGCTTTTTCCAACGCAAACGGATCCATATTCCAAGTGTCGTACTCAGTGTCGATGAACACGGGGATACCGCCCTCATAGACAATGGGGTTCACCGTGGCATCGAAAGTCATATCGCTCGCCGCTACAAGGCGTTTTGAGAGCGCACCCGTTCCGGGAGCCGGTTTGCCATATACCTTTTCACCTGCCAGCTTCATAGCCAGATGCAGGGCGGCAGTACCAGCAGAGAGCGCAACGGCATACTTGCAGCCCACCTTCTCGCAGACCTGCTTCTCCACCTCGTTGATGTTTGCTCCCACAGTAGACATCCAGTTGGTTTCATAAGCTTCCATCACATAACGCATGGAATCCGGATACATGGTAGGTGAGGACAGCCAGACCTTATTTTCAAATTTCTCATAATTGTTATCAGGATTAAACATCTCTCGTTCCCCTCTTCACTGCGCCTATACATCTGCGCTCGTCTGTCTTTTCTACATTTATATTGAAACAATCTGTCCGAAAACAGACTTTGATTCTCTTATGAACGACAAATAGCCCACCGCCAGACATGGCGTGTGAGCTAAGTCAGTTCCTCCTTATAAGATTTTCTACTCTGGATTGTGGGTCAATTCATGAGTATCCAAGAAGCCATCTTCACCTCTCGGATTCTCTGACCTACTCCAGTTTCCGTAGAAAATTTCAAATAACGGGACTGACTTAGAGCCGAAAACCCTTGTAATTTCAAGGCTTTTTCTTGGTTGTCCCTATTATACAGCTATCACTTCATCATCATCGGTAATGCCTAATAAACGTAATGTCATTTCGGCAAAAGCAGTCTGAGAATTTAAACAAACAGCACGATTCACACCGCAAAAGTCAGCAACTTCTTTCTCTAATGTTTTTGTTTTAGGTCCTGTTGTAATCCAACCTGATCTTAATGCATCCGAAACCTGGTTAATCTCTTCTTCCGTTATATCAGGCGGTGAAAAAGATATCTTCATAATATTAATTTCTCCTTTAAAATTTGTCAAAACTTCTATAAACAAATCAGCATCAAATCATTAAACAAAAAACATTTTTAGTTTCGGAATATACCATTTTTAAAATTAAATTTAATAATCCAAAATAAAATTCTATTGATTCTTATTTCGTTTTTCGCTCATTATTTCTCCTAAAACAACACTAATCCATTTTATTGTTTATAATTAATACTATTGTATATATTAATGAAAAGAATGTCAATAAATATTTAAATTGACAGAAATGTGTAAAACAACCAATCAAATAAAAAAGCACTGTGAATAAAAATATTCATAGTGCTTTTTAGTGTTACAAAAATCATTTATTATTTAAACTTTTTTAGATTAATACTGTTTTCATTTCCGAAAATTAAAACCACTGTTTGCAATATAAGAAACAGAACAGCCAAAACTCGCAAAAAAATTATAATTCCATACAAAATATTAACTGTTTTTTGAAAAACACCAATAGTTTTAATACTGTTTTTTAAATACATTTATGCCTCCAATTTTACTGCGTGGGCAATGCCCAAAATAGGACTGCCCTGTTTGTTGGAAGTAGGACTCATAAGTGCACCTGTGGCAACAAAAAGAACTTTATTTAATTTTCCGCTGTTCATATTTTTTAAAATGTGAGAACATAAAACGGAACCGCTGCAGCCGCAACCCGAACCGCCGCTGTTAACATCCTGCTCTTTCAAATTATAAATCATTAAACCGCAATCATTATGAACCGAACGAATATTAACATTGTGCTCCTTTTCCAACAATTCATATAACAAATTTGAGCCTGTAAAGCCCAAATCGCCGGTTAAAATCAAATCATAATCTTCAGGTTTTGTTTGCGTATCGCATAAAAAATCATAAATGGTTTTTTCTGCGGCAGGTGCCATTGCGGCGCCCATATTATTTGCGTCCGTTATGCCCAAGTCGCATATGGTACCTATAGAAACTGCCGTAATTTTTACGCCCGCACCCTGATTTTTAATCACTGCGGCGCCACAGCCTGTAACGGTTCGTTGGGCTGTAGGCGGTCTTTGCCCACCATATTCAAGAGGAAAACGGAACTGCCTTTCTGATGTGCAAAAATGGCTTGACGCACCTGCAACCACACAATTTGCCCCCGATTCAACAAGCATTGAACCGACTGCCAATGACAAAGCCATTGTGGAGCAAGCACCAAACAAACCGATGAACGGGGCATTTAAATCTTTAACAGCGAAAGAACTTGCCACGCTTTGGTCAAGCAAATCACCGGCAAGAACAAAATTAACATTTTCCGGTGAAACACTTGCATTTTTTAACGCCATTGTCATTGCATTATTAAACATTGAAGATTCTGCAAGCTCGTAAGAATCTTCACCCATTGTGGTATCCTGATAAACAGCATCAAAATCATCAACAAGAGGTCCTTCCCCTTCTTTTTTTCCAACTACGCCTGCACTGCCTGTAATAACCGGCGGATTTTCAAAATAAATTGTTTTACCTTTTATGTGCATAAATAACACCTCTAAAATATTATTACCAAAATATTTTAATAAAATGAAAAAAGCAAAAAACAAAAAATGGAAAAATAAAAAAATGCACCCAAAGCAAATTGAGTGCATATAAAAACCGATTAAACGTAATATTTTGCCTGAGCATTCCAAAGCTCACTGTACAAACCGTTCCTTTTAAGCAAATCGTTATGAGTGCCTGATTCCACAAGTTTTGCTTTATCAAAAACAACAATTTCATCACAAAAAACACAACTTGAAAGCCGATGTGAAATATATATTGCCGTTTTATTTTTAACAAAAGAATTAAATCCGGCATAAATTTCATTTTCGGCAATGGGGTCTAATGCTGCCGTAGGTTCATCAAGCACAACCACGGGAGAATCCTTGTAAAGCGCCCTTGCAAGTGCAATTTTTTGTGCTTCGCCGCCTGAAATTTCAATTCCCTTACTGTCTGTATCCTTATACAAACAAGTTTGTTCTTTAAAAGGCATATTTTCAACACGTTCAAGCACATTTGCCTCATCAAGGCATTTTTTAAATTTATTTTTATCAAAAGGCACTGCGCCGCAAACATTATCTTTAAGTAAAATTGAAAACAACTTAAAATCTTGAAAAACAACGGAATAAAAATTAACGATACTTTCTTTTGTATACTCTTTAATATTAACTCCGTTTATTAAAATTTCTCCGTCGGTAACATCGTAAAGGCGGCACATTAATTTAATAAACGTTGTTTTTCCGCTTCCGTTTCTGCCTACCACGGCAATATGCTTTCCGTTATCTATTTTTAAATTAACATTGTTTAAAGCATAGTCATCCGCACCGGGATATTTAAACGAAACATTTTTAAATTCTATATCAAAATTATCGGATGGATTTAATGATACACTGCCGTAATATTTATCGTCTTTTGTTTCAACAATTTCAAAATACACATTTGCCAGCGGTAAAATTTCTGCAAGTTTACCCAGTGTATTGGCAATTTGCATTACACCGTTTATAATTTGCATAAAAGCGCCGCAATACATAACAAGGGAACCTATATCAAACAAACCCAAATTGCCTTTTACACCGATAAAAACATAAACGCCAAAAGCAACGGCAGCACCCATAACGGCAACTACAGAGCTTGTTTTTGCAGTACGCATTGAAATTTGCTTTAATGTTTTTTCACCGTCTGTTAATATTCTGTTTGTAACGATGTGAGATATTAAATCTTGCTCTTTATAAATTCGTATTTCTTTTCCTGTTTTATAATCACCAAATATATTAATGAACGCATAAAACAGCCTGTCTAATTCGGCATAAGCTTCATTTTCGGCAAGGTATGACTTATTCATTTTAATTGCAATTAAAAGCATAACAACAGCCATAACTGCAATTACGGCAATAAGAGTTATTAAAAACAGCGGATTTTCAAAAAACGAATTACCTGTTTTTGTAAATCCTATTTTTAGTAACGGAATAATCATTACAACAGATATAATCAGCGTTAAAACACCTGTAACAAAAACAGATGTGGTCCACATAAAATACGAAAATCTTGCCCAGCGGCTGGCGCCTGCTTCCTCATGTTTGTGTATAACTTCTCTGAAATTAGAGTCAGACAACTTTTCATAATCCGTATTATAAAGAACACGTGCCATTTTATTATCTTCCCTGGCAAAAAGCATTGAACGGGACATATTTGTTACTTCACTTAAATATCCGCTTAAAAAAGAAAACACGAAGTTAAAAATTAACGCCAAAATAATATTAATAATCAAGCTTTTTAAATTGCCGCCGCCGGAAAGCAATGTAATTATTTTTGCCGTAAAATAAATATTAAAAAACGGCAACACGGAATTTGAAACAGTGCAAAAAATAAGTGCAGGAATGGCATGTTTATCAAGGATTGCTATTTCACGGTACATTTTAAAAACAGTTTTTAATTTACTCATAAATCGCAACCCCCTGTTCTTTATAATAATAGCTTTAAATCTGATACATTTTATAATAATAACCCTTTAAAGCCATTAACTCGTTATGCGTACCCTGTTCAACAATTTTGCCGTTTTTAACAAACAAAATTCTGTCGCAAAAGCGGGTTGATGAAAGTCTGTGAGAAATGAAAAAAGAAAGTTTGCCACGTGTTAATTCACTGTATTTTAAATACAGCTCATTTTCGGCAATAGGGTCCAACGCCGCAGTAGGTTCATCAAGAATAAGAATAGGAGCATCTTTATAAATTGCTTTTGCAAGAAGAAGCTTTTGCTTTTCGCCGCCTGAAAAATCAACGGCGTTTTTATATACTTCTTTATCTATAAAAGACCTTTCCTTATCAGGTAAAGCCATAATTTTTTCATATATTCCGGCTTTTTTAAAGCCGCAAAAAGCCTGTTTTCGTCGTAATCATTACAAGCACATACATTTTGAGCCACCGTCATAGGTAAAAAGTAAAAATCCTGAAAAACAGTTCCAAACAAATCAAAATAACTTGATTTAGAAATATTTGAAACATCACGATCATTTAATAATACACTGCCCTTTGAAGGCTTATACAAACCGCAAACGAGCTTAATAAGCGTTGTTTTGCCGGCGCCGTTTTCGCCTACTACGGCAACATTTTCACCTTTTGTAAATTTTAAATTTATATTTTTTAAAGTATAATCCTCTGCATTAGGATATTTAAAGGAAACATTTTTAAATTCCAACGTTTCCACACAAGAGGAATTTAAAGAATCGCCCGCATCGTCATAATCAGGCGTTTCAATATAATCTCTGTAAGCCTGACATTCCATAGAACATCTTTTAAGCTGATTTGATGAAAAAACAAGATTAACAACCCAATTTGAAAAGCCTGTAATAATGCCAAAGTAAAAAACAAAATCAGACACGGATAATTGATTTTTTACAACAAGATAAACAAGATAGGCATACGCTACCGACAAACGAATTAAATTCATTAAAGCGGTTATTCCGTTATACGCAACCGATTGATGAAGATACTTTGACGCTGTTTTTTCAAGTTTTAAAAGCAAATCGGCAAGACACTTAACAAAATAATCTTTAAAACCGTAAAATCTAACATCCTTGGCACTTTCACCATCTTTACTCAGCATATAAAAATAATCAAACTTTTGATAAATTTTTGAACGCCCGTCAAGATTTTTCTTTTGAAGCTTTATTATGTATCTCAGTGCAAAGAATTGAATAATGCAGGTAGCAAGAATTAATAAAATCATTAAAATATTAATTTTATAAATCAAAAAAGCCGATGTAATAACACCTAAAATTGCAATACAAAAATCATTGCAAAGATTTACAAAATCCGAACCGGCAGACCATCTGCCGTTATAAAACATTTCCGCACGCTTTTGTTTTTCCCTGTTTTCAAGATTTTCAATATTAACATAATCGGTATTTAAATTTTTATTAAATGCGGCAACGGCATATCGCATACGCACAATTCTGTCACCGCCACGCACCAATTCCGACATAAAAGGGTCTAACCAAATAGTTAAAGTAAGCACCAAACTTAATAAGCCCACAATTAAAATCAACCGTTTTTCAGACACGCCTGCATTAATACAATCTATCATAGCTTTGGGGATATAAGCTGTAATGATAGGCTGAATTACGAGGGCAGGAACACGAACAATAAAATAAAAAGGACTTTTTTTATCCCATTTAAGCCAATTTTTCAACATATAAGAAAAATTGTTTTTAAAACTGCTGTTGCTTTTTGCTTGCATATATTTTCCTCCTTAAGCAAGTAATAAGGCAAGCAGCCGCAGTTGCCTTATTTTCATAATAAACATAAATTTTAACAAAGTCAACAATTTGTATCATAATATATAACCTAATGTTTACATTATATAATGCAATAATCTATATGTCAACAAAACATATGCATTATTATCTAACTGTAACATTATATAATGCAGAGGTAACATAATGATAAAATTAAACGCACTTGAATTACTTAAAAAGCAAGGCAAAACAAAGTATTGGTTATACAAGCAGCTTGATATGAGCTATCAAAATTTTAATAAAATGATAAATAATGAAACCAAATCAATAAAATATGAAAACATTGAAACAATGTGCAGGCTTTTAGAATGCACGCCAAACGAACTTTTGAAAATAACAGATGATTAAAAAAACAGCGGTTGCTATATAGCAACCGCCGTTTTTTTATCAGCCTAATAATTCTTTTAAAATTTTAGTAACCTCGCTTGCAGGGGCTTTACCCTTTAATGCACGCATTGACTGACCGATAAGATAATTAAAGGACGCTTCCTTGCCGCCTTTATACTCATCAACAGCCTTTTGATTATTTGCAATAACATCTTCAATAATCGGCTTAATGGCACCTGTGTCGGAAACCATTTCCATATTATTTGCCTTAACGTATTCTGCCGGATTAACATTATCTGTAAACACAGCCTTAAACACCTTTTTAGCAGAATCACGGCTGATTTTATTGCCGTTTAACATATTAATTATTTCACCTAATGAATCTGCGTCAAACGCCATATTTTCAGGAAGCGTTTGCGTGTCATTAAGCATTTTCATAAGCTCACCCATTATCCAATTGGCACTGTCTTTAGGATTTTTAGTAATTTCAACCGTTCTTTCAAAAAGTTTAACATAAGAAACGGAAGAACAAATCATTGATGTATCATATTCAGAAAGACCGAATTCCGTCATATAACGCTCTTTCTTAGCCTGAGGAAGCTCCGGCAAAGTTTCACGAATATTATTAACAAATTCATCTGTAAGTTGAATAGGCGGAATATCCGGGTCCGGAAAATATTTATAATCCTGTGCGTCTTCCTTGCTTCTCATTGCGTAAGAATAACCTTTTGAATCATCCCAACGGCGAGTTTCCTGAACAACCTTTTCACCGTCTTCAATAAGTTCAATTTGACGCTGTGCCTCGGTTTCAATAGCATTATGAATAGCTTTAAACGAGTTAATATTTTTCATTTCTGTTCTTGTGCCGAATTCTTTGCTGCCTTTTTCCATAACGGAAACATTAACATCTGCACGAAGTGAACCCTCTTGCATTTTACAGTCTGAAACGCCGCAGAACTGAAGAATTTCTCTTAACTTTTCAACATACTCAACAGCCTCATCCGCAGAAGCAATGTCCGGTTCAGAAACGATTTCCAAAAGAGGAACGCCGCAACGGTTATAGTTTACAAGCGTGCAGTCTGACCATTCGTCATGAACAAGCTTTCCTGCATCTTCTTCCATATGAATTTCATGAATTCTTACTTTCTTTTTACCGCCGTTAATACTGTCGTTAATTTCAATATAACCGTTTCTGCAAATCGGCAAATAAAGCTGGCTTATTTGATAAGCTTTAGGCAAATCGGGATAAAAATAATTCTTTCTGTCAAACTTATTGTACATTGTAATTTCGCAATTAGTGGCAATGCCTGTTTTTACTGCAAATTCAAGCACTTTTTCATTTAAAACAGGAAGGGTTCCCGGCATACCTGAACAAATTTCACAAACGTGAGTGTTTGGCTCACCGCCAAATTCTGTTGAACAGGAGCAAAATATTTTAGTTTTTGTGGCAAGCTCTGTATGAACTTCAAGTCCGCAAACTGTGCTGTATTCCATTTTTACTCCTCCTTAAACAAGATTTGGCTTTTTAGTATGCCAATCTGTAATATTTTGATATGCATTACCTGCACCCAAAATAGTTTTTTCGTCAAACGGCTTACCGATAAGCTGCATACCTACAGGCATATTATTGCTGTCAAATCCGCAAGGAAGTGCCAATGACGGCAAACCTGCAATATTTATCATAACAGTATAAATATCACCCAAATACATAGCAAGCGGATCGCTTAATCCCTCGCCCATTTTAAGTGCCGTTGTAGGAGCAACAGGACCCAAAAGAAAATCATATTTTTCAAAAGCCTTGTTAAATGCCTGAACAATTAACCCTTTAACCTGAAGCGCTTTTTTGTAATAAGCATCAAAATAACCGCTTGAAAGAACAAAGTTACCAAGCATAATACGCTTTTTAACTTCCATGCCGAAGCCTTCCGAACGGGATTTAAAATAAACATCTCTAAGGTTAGCCGCATCAGATGATTTATAACCGTACTTAATACCGTCAAACCTTGAAAGGTTTGAGCAAGCCTCTGCACAGGCAATAATATAGTAAGTGGGAATTGCATATTTAACAACGGACATATCAAATTCTTCGATTTCAGCACCCAAGGATTTAAGAGTCTGTGCTGCCTGCATTACACTGTTTGCAACCTCGCTGTTAATACCCTCGCCGAAATAATCGGACGGAATACCGATTTTTTTGCCTTTTAAATCGGTTGTATTTTTAATATCGTCAAGAGTAAAAGGCGTGCCGTCCATAGATGTGCCGTCTTTTTCATCTTTACCGCTTATAACAGAAAACATTGCGGCAACATCAAGAGCATTTTTACCGATAGGACCGATTTGGTCAAGTGATGAAGCATAAGCAATAAGCCCATACCTTGAAACAGCGCCGTAGGTTGGCTTTAAGCCTGTTACGCCGCAAAATGAGCATGGCTGACGAATAGAACCGCCCGTATCAGAACCAAGAGCGATAACGCTTTCATCTGCGGCAACAGAAGCAGCGGCACCGCCTGAAGAACCGCCGGGAACTCTTGTAACATCCCAAGGATTCTTTGTTTCGCCGTAAAATGAAGTTTCTGTTGTAGAGCCCATTGCAAACTCATCCATATTTACTTTACCGCAGGGAACTATACCCGACGCTTCCATTTTTTTAATAACGGTTGCATCATAAGGCGGTTTAAAATTATAAAGAATTTTAGATGCACAAGAAGTTATATCACCTTTTGTACAAATATTATCCTTAACAGCAACCGGAACACCTGCAAGAACAGAAGTTGCTTTGCCGCTGTTAATCAAATTTTGAGCCGCCTCTGCCTTTTCAAGTGCAAGTTCCTTGTTAAAATGAGTGTAACAATTATATGTTTTATCTTTTTCTTCAACTGCTTTTGAAACCGATTCCACAGCATCCATTGCAGTAATTTCTTTATTTTTAATTTTTTCAGCAACCTCAAGGGCTGTCATTTCATAAATTTCCATATCGGCACCCCTTATTCTACTGTTTTAGGCACAACAAATGCACCGTCTTGACTTTCGGGAGCATTGGCAACAATCTCATCTGGACTCATTGAAGGTTTAACCTCATCCTTCCTTAAAACATTTGTTATAGGAAAAGAATGGCTCATTGCCTCTACGCCTGTAGTGTCAAGTTCATTTAATGTATCAATATAAGTTAAAATATCCTGAAGTTCCTTGCCAACCTTTTTTTCTTCATCCTCGGTTAAGGTTATACGGGCAAGAGATTCCAAATATTTAATTAATTCCGGAGTAATCTGCACTGCTTTTCTCTCCTTAAAGATTATTTTTCAGGTGCCGGACGGCGAAGTTTAATATGTGTTTCACGAAGCTGCATTTCAGTTACCGTATTAGGTGCACCCAAAAGCATATCCTGTGCATTTGAATTCATTGGGAATGCAATAACCTCACGAATGTTTTCTTCATCACGAAGAAGCATAATCATTCTGTCAATTCCCGGTGCCATACCTGCATGAGGCGGTGCGCCGTAATGGAATGCATTAAATAATGCGCCAAACTTTTCTTTAACGGTTTCTTCTGAATAACCTGCCATTTCAAATGCTTTAACCATAACATCCGGGCGGTGGTTACGAACGGCACCTGATGAAAGTTCAACACCGTTACAAACAATATCATACTGATATGCTTTAATTGTTAACGGGTCTTGATTTAAAAGTGCGTCCATTTCGCCTTGCGGCATTGAGAACGGATTGTGAGTAAATGCAAGCTTGCCGTTTTCATCATTTTCAAACATTGGGAAATCTGTAATATAACAAAGTTCAAATCTGTTTTTATCAATCAAATCAAGGCGATTTGCAAGTTCTGTTCTGATTTGACCTGCAAAATCATTTACATGCTTAGGAGCATCGCAGATGAAGAACAATGTGTCGTCTGTTTTGAAATTAAATATTTCACGAAGTTCCTGCTTTTTGTTATCAGGCAAGAATTTATCAATAGGGCCTTTATATGAACCGTCTTCAAGAACCTCGATATAGCCCAAGCCTTTCATACCGATTTCAAGAGCAAATTTAAGCATTTTTTCAAACCAGCCCTTTGACTGTTTTGCACAACCCGGAACATTAATACCTCTGACAGGTCTGCCCTGAAATGCTTTAAATTCAACATCGCTGAAAAATTCCGTTAAATCAACAATTTCAAGAGGGTTTCTTAAATCAGGCTTGTCTGTGCCGTATTTAATCATTGCCTCTTCATAAGGAATTCTTACAAACGGAGCTGGGGAAACTTGTTTTCCGCCGCCGAATTTTGTAAATGTATCATAAAGAACTTCCTCTGCAACAGCAAAAACATCTTCCTGTGTTGCAAAGCTCATTTCAAAGTCAAGCTGATAAAATTCGCCCGGTGAACGGTCTGCCCTTGCATCCTCATCACGGAAACAAGGAGCAATTTGGAAATATTTATCAAAGCCGGACACCATTAACAACTGCTTAAACTGCTGCGGTGCCTGAGGAAGAGCGTAAAACTTACCCTCATGCTTACGGCTTGGGATAATATAATCTCTTGCACCTTCAGGTGAAGAACAGGTTAAAATAGGGGTTGTAATTTCGGTAAAACCCATTTCAGTCATTTTTTGACGAAGAAATGAAATTACATTGCTTCTGAAAATAATATTATCATGAACGGCTTTATTTCTTAAATCAAGGAAACGGTAGGTTAAACGCACATCTTCCCTTGTTTCTTTTGATTCGGAAACTTCAAAAGGAAGATTTTCTGTGCAGGCACCGAGAATAGTTAATTTATCAACCTTAACCTCAAGTTCGCCTGTTGCAATTTTTTTATTAACCGTTTCTTCATCACGTTTTACAACAACGCCTTCAACAGAAATAACGCTTTCTTTTTTCAAATGGTTAATCAAGTCGCCGTCATTTACAACAACCTGTGTAACGCCGTATTCATCACGAAGGTCAATAAAAGCAACGCCGCCGTGGTCTCTTATAGTATCCACCCAACCGGCAAGTGAAACCCTTTCATTTAAATTTTCAAATGTTAATTCATTACAATTATGTGTTCTGTATGCCATAATTTACTTCCTTTCGGGAAATTTATCAAATAATTCCATTTAATCGTTTGATATTATAACACAACTATGCATTCACATTCAACTGTTATTTTATAATATATATAATAAAATATAAAAAAACAGACTGTGTTAAATACACACAGTCTGCGGTAAATCACTTTGAAAGCAAAGCATACCTGTAAGGTTCAAGATGAATAAAACCGTTTTCGCAGGAAGAATCAAAAAAGCTGTACGAATTATTCCACTTCTCGCCCACAAAAATATCAACGGCATGTTCTGAATTATTAACAACGGTAAGAGTTGAATTTTCATCACAAACACGCTCATAAGCAACAGCGTTTGAATTTGCATAAACAGGAACAAATTCACCTGAAACAAACGCTTTGCAACCGTGCCTGATTTCACCTAAACGCTTATACCATTTCAAAAGCTGGGCATTTTGATTTTCCCAATCAAAACAACCTCTGTTAAACGGGTCTTTCATTCCCTGCATGCCGATTTCATCGCCGTAATAAAGGCTCGGTACACCCGGCAATGTATATTGAATAAGGCTTGCGATTTTCATCATAGACACGCCTTTTAAATAATCATAATCAGGCAATATATTGTGCTGATGCTGCCACTGCCTGTCATGTCCGTCCGGATTACTGCCGGCAAGACGGGTTATAGCCCTTTCGGTATCATGTGTGCCGATATGATTCATTAAAACATTTAAAACACATGGCGGATAATTTTCAATAACAGAAAGAATGTTATCAAAAAAACTTTCTGCACCGCCGTACTTAACAAAATTTAAAACAGCGTTTGCAAACGGATAATTCATTACGGAATCAAGCTGTTTGCCAAGAAGGTATCTGCGCCTTTCGCCATAGGCAAATTTGGTAGTTGCGTCTTCCCAAACCTCGCCGATAATAACAGCATTAGGGTTTTCTGCTTTAACGGCAGAACGCAGATCATCAAGAAAAACATCAGGCAATTCATCTGCAACATCAAGTCGCCAACCGCTTATTCCGCACCTTAGCCACTTACACAAAATGCCGTTTTTGCCGCAAATATATTCCCTGTAGCTTTCGTCCTCTTCCATAACTTCCGGAAGCAGTTTTATACCCCACCAACTTTCATATTCGTCAGGATATTTTGTAAATTTATACCAAGAATAGTATGGGCTTTTTTTGCTGTTATAAGCGCCTATATCGTTATATCTGCCATATAAATTAAAATATTTCGAATCGCAGCCGGTATGGCTGAAAACGCCGTCTAAAATAATTGAAATTCCCAATTCTTTTGCAGATTTACAAAGATTTTTTAAATCCTGCTCGGAACCCAAAAGCGGGTCGATTTTTTCATAATCGGCAGTGTCGTACCTATGGTTTGAATGGGCCTCAAAAATAGGATTTAAATAAATACAGTTTACACCCAAAGATTTAATATAAGGTAATTTTTCTTCAATACCCTTTAAGTCGCCGCCAAAATAATCGTTATTCCACATACCGTTCATTTGACCCTCGTTCCAATAAGGCTCACCGCCCCATTTACGCATTTCACGTTCTTTAGGAACATTGCTTTTCGGTGTTTGACTGTTATAAAACCTATCCGGGAAAATTTGATAAATCAAACCGCCCTTAATAAAATCGGGAGTTTCAAAATTCTCATCATAAACGGTTTGCTGAAATTCAACGCCGTTTGCATTAAAATCTCCTACCCCTGCGCCCACATTTTTAACAAATGATTTGCCCCAAGGCGTATTCAGCTCAAAATGATAAAAATAAAGTCCTGGCGTAGTAGCATAAAAATGCAATTCCCAATATTCAAATTCATCACCGCACATGCCTGCCCAAAACATAGAATAATAAACAGTTTGCTCATTTTCCTTTGTTACAGCCAAATTTGCGCCGTTGCAATGAATATTACGCGGAACAATTATTCTTAATTTAACTTTTTCATTTGTTTTTATTGCTGAAATTAAAGATTTATATTCTTTATTTCTTGAATTAAAAATTTGCATATATTAACGCAAAAAGGACGGAGCACCGTCCTTTTTTCACCTTATTTTGATTTTTTTGCCGTTTTCTTTTTTGGCGCTTTTTTAGCTGCCGCAGGCATTACATCTTCTTTAACAACCTTTTTGGCAGGCTTTGATTTTACCTGAACCGGCTTTGTGTGCCAAATATTATTTGCATAATCCATAATGGAACGGTCTGCGCTGAACACACCTGCGCCGCTGATATTCATTAATGACATTTTAGCAAATTTTTCTGCATTCTTATATGTTTCGGCAGAAAACTGCTGTGCCTTTTGATAATCGGCAAAATCGGCAAGTGCCATATATGGGTCTACATTCATAAGGCTTGATGTAATTTCGCCGAACGATTTGCCGTTAACGCCCATATTAATGAAATCAATAACACCTTTAAGCGTAGGATTGTTATTAATGTAATTCATAGGATAATAACCTGATTTTTGAAGCTGCTGAACCTCAGGAGTTTTAAGACCGAACAAGAAAATGTTATCATTGCCTACAGCCTGTGCAATTTCAACATTTGCACCGTCTAAAGTTCCCAAAGTAACGGCGCCGTTAAGCATAAGTTTCATATTACCTGTGCCTGAAGCTTCTGTGCCGGCAAGAGAAATTTGCTCTGAAATATCTGCGGCAGGCATAAGAATTTCCGCAAGAGAAACATTATACTCTTCCATAAATACAACTTTAAGCTTTTTATTTACATCAGGGTCATTATTAATAAGTTTTGACAAAGAATCAATAAGTTCAATAGTCTTTTTTGCCATAAAGTAACCCGGAGCGGCTTTTGAAGCGAAAATATAAGTTCTCGGCACAAAATCTGCATTTGGATTTGCTTTAAGCATTTGATATTCCGCAATAATATTAAGAATATTAAGGCTTTGACGCTTGTATTCATGAAGTCGTTTAACCTGAACATCAAAAATAGAATTAGGGTCAATTTCAACACCGTTTCTCTTTTTAACAACTTCTGCAAAACGAACCTTATTATCGTATTTAATTTTTTGCAATGTTTCAAGAACCTGCTTATCGTCTTTATAATCACGAAGTTTTAAAAGTTCATCGCTTTGAGTAATAAAGCCGTCACCAATAAGTTCTGTTATAAATGAAGTAAGCTTTGGATTTGCCTGACAAATCCATCTTCTGAAAGCAATACCGTTTGTTACATTTTTAAATTTTTCAGGAGTAACTGTATAAAAATCATTAAATACGGTTTCTTTAAGGATTTCGGAATGAAGTGCGGAAACGCCGTTTACGGAATGAGAACCGGCTACGCAAAGATTTGCCATTCTTACAACACCGCCGGAAACGATTGCCATTCTTTCCACCTTATCGGCATCGTGTGAAATGCTCCAAATATAAGCACGGAAACGATTGTCAATTTCCTTTGTGATTTGATAAATACGAGGCAAAAGTCTGCTGTAAAGTTCTTCACTCCAGCATTCAAGTGCTTCTTTCATAACTGTGTGGTTTGTATAAGCAACAGTATTTGTAACAATATTCCAAGCTGTATCCCAATCATATCCGCATTCATCAAGCATAATACGCATAAGTTCGGGAATAGCCATTGTAGGATGAGTATCGTTAATATGAATTGCAATTTTTTCTGCCAAATTATCCAACGTGCCGTATTTTGTTAAATGGCGCTGAATAATATCCTGAATAGAAGCAGAAACAAGGAAATATTGCTGACGAAGCCTTAATGACTTACCCTCCGGTGAGTTATCGGCAGGATAAAGAACCTTTGAAATAGCCTCTGCCATTGCAGATTGCTCCATAGCCTTAATAAATGAACCTTGATTAAAAAGGCTCATATCAAGTTCAGGTTTAACGGAAGCCCAAAGACGAAGACGTGAAACGCCGTTACCTTTACCTGAAACATACATATCATAAGGCACTGCGGTTACAGTGTTGCAATCACGAAGTTCAACATGATGATAATCGCCGTCCCAGCTGTCATCTACCCAGCCTTCAAAATTAACTTTTACAGACCTTTCCTCACGCGGAACAAGCCAAACATCGCCGCCCGGAAGCCAGAAATCCGGCAATTCGGTTTGCCAGCCGTCAATTAACTTTTGCTTAAAAATACCTGCTTCATAACGAATTGAGTAACCCATTGACTGAAATCCGTTAGTAGCAAGTCCGTCAAGATAACAAGCGGCAAGTCTGCCTAAACCACCGTTACCTAAACCTGCGTCCGGTTCTTCATCATAAAGATTATCAAGTTTAACATCAAAACTTTTAAGAGCTTCTTCAAAAACGTCAATAAGACCTAAATTATAAAGATTGTTTTTTAATGAACGACCCATAAGAAATTCCATGCAAAGATAATAAATCTGCTTGGAATCCTGACCTTCCGCCTCTTTGCGGAATTCGCTGTTCTCATATGCAAGCTCATCACGAACAATCATTGCAACAGCTTTGTAATATTGCTCCATTGAAGCTGTTTCGGGCGTAACGCCAAAGAAATGACTCAACTTATCGTTAATCATTTTCTTTGCCTGCGAAACAGAAATGTTTGAATTCATATGCAAATCCTCCAAAAAATTTATATTAAAACATCACTTTTTAAGTTTTATTTGTTAATTATACACTAAAAACAGCGTTTTATCAATACCCACACTATATATACTATGCATTTTTTCCTTTTCTTTTCAGGAATTTGCCCAAAACAAGTTTGATTATATCAATAACAGACCTGATATTAATTAAAACAACAACAATGCCAAGCACTGCGGAAATTGCAAAGCTTTGCCACTGACCGCCGCCGATTTCAAGCATTGTAACAACAGCAGTTGCCAAAAGCAGCAAAACAGAGCTTAAAAACGAAACATAATTGATTTTAATATTTACAAACTGTTTTGTATTAAATATGCGCAAAATAAATACTACAACAAATGAAGTTGCCGTTGCTATTGCCGCACCGTAAGCCTGAAAACGAGGTATTAAAATAAAGTTAAGAACAATGTTAGTTATTGCACCTGTGCCTGCCGTAAGCATTGAAAGAACGCTTTTTTTCTCTGCCATATAAACCGAGGCATAGAAATTAACAAGGCAAGAGAATGTTGTGGCAATTACAAGAATAGGCACATAATGCCAAGAATCATAATAATCCTTACCCAAATAAACAGATGTAATAATTCGGGCAAAAATTATTAAAAGAGCACCCACGGATATTAAAGCACCGCTGTAAACCTTAAACACCTTTGTAAAAAATTCGGATTTTCCTTTATTATCGTACTCATCAACAGCAGAAAGCTGCCAAGCGTCAATAAATATTGAGGCAAAAATAACAACAAAATTTGGAATTTTATAAGCCGAAGTATAAATACCGCTTAAAGAAACGCCGTTAAAATAGGTTACCATATACTGGTCTGAAACATTAATTATCCACCAAAGAATAATTGTGGGAATAAGAGGAATACAATACTTAAGCATAGGCACAAGCGTGTGCTTTTTTAAACCATGCTTAAAATCAAGATAACGCCATAGTTTTGCTACGATAAACATAAACAAAACGGAAAGCATATCGCTTGTAAAAATTGCAAGAATATAGCCGTATATTCCCCACTTAAATGCGCCTAAGTAAAGAAACGTAAATCCTGCCGATGTGGCTGTTGCTATAACCCCATCCACGGCATAAAGTTTAACATGACCCGAACCGCGCACAAACTGCTGTGTAAGCTGGCGCAAAGATGAGCCAAGAAGCATTAAATAAAGCAAAATGGCATACTTGCCCAAATAAAAATCATTAATATTAATTTTAGAAACCACAGGGTAAAACAAACAAAAAACGGCAAAACCGATTAACGTTGTAGCAACACCTGTTGTAAGAACACACTTTTTATCACTTTTTTTATCAAGTGCAAAACGCAGGCAAGCAGAATTAACCGCCAATGTTACAATAGGAACAAGAATGTTAACTGCATTTTGAATTAATGTTGCGCCGCCAAAATCCCCTGTTGCCATAACACGGGTATAGAAAAAAGTTAAAACAACAGAAAGCAATTTTGACGAAAAAGTTCCTATTGCAAAAATTATTGTGTTGGAGGCAAGCTTTTTGTACTTATCCATAAAATCTCCTAATGGCTATCTTGTTTGACCGTTTCCGAAAATCAAATACTTTGTTGTAGTTAATTCACGAAGCCCCATAGGTCCGCGGGCATGAAGTTTTTGAGTTGAAATGCCGATTTCGGCACCCAAACCGAATTCACCGCCGTCTGTAAATCTTGTGGAAGCATTAACATAAACAGAAGAAGAATCAATTCTTGCCATAAAAGCTTTTGCATTTTCTTTATTTTCGGTAATAATAGCTTCACTGTGGCGGGTTGAGTATTTATTAATATGTTTTATCGCCTCATCAAGATTATTAACGGTTTTAACGCTGATAATATAATCAAGATATTCCGTGCCGTAATCATCTTCTGTTGCCGGAACGATTCCGGAACAAACAGCCTGAGCCGTTTCATCCCCACGAATTTCAACATTTTTAGTGTCTAAAAGTTTTTTTATTTCCGGCAAAGCTTTTGCAATAATATTTCTATGAATAACAAGGCTTTCGCAAGCGTTGCAAACGCCTATACGCTGTGTTTTTGCATTAAAAATTATTTTTGCAGCCATATCAACATTTGCACTTTCATCAACATAAATATGGCAATTTCCAGAGCCTGTTTCAATAACAGGAACAGAAGAATTTTCAACTACGCTTTTAATTAAGCCTTTTCCGCCTCTTGGAATAAGACAATCCAAATAACCGTTCATTTTCATCATTTGATTAGCGGATTCACGAGAAGTATCTTTTACAAGCTGAATAACATTTTCATCAAATCCCACAGATTTAACGGCATTTCGCATAATATCGGCAATAGCTGTATTTGAACAAATTGCCTCTTTACCACCTCTTAAAATAACGGCATTTGAGCTTTTAAGGCAAAGTACGGCAGCATCTGCCGTAACATTCGGTCTTGCTTCGTATATAATGCCGATTACACCGATAGGAACAGAAATTTTTTCTATTTCAAGTCCGTTAGGTCTGCTGATTTTATCAAGCACTAAACCGCATGGGTCAGGCAATGCAACAACATCTTCTACTCCTTTTGCAATACCTTCGATTCTGTCTTTATCAAGCATAAGCCTGTCTAACATAGCAGGGCTTAAACCGGCGTTTTTGCCGTGTTCCAAATCTTTTTTATTTTCTTCTATAATATAATCGCTGTTCTCCCTTAATGCTTTTGCTATTGCCGTTAAAGCACTGTTTTTTTGCGCAGATGTAACGGTTGAAAGAAAATCCTTTGCAGCAAGAGCGTTATTACCAAGTGTAATCAATTTATTTCACCCTTTCAAAATAAGTGCCCACACGTCTGCCGTTAAGCACATGGTAAATATCCGTAGGCTTTGAGCCGTTCATAATAACAACAGGTATACCTGCTGAAGTTGCGATTTCGGCGGCTTTAACTTTTGTTACAAATCCGCCCGTACCCTTTGAGCCTGCACCGCCTGCAATATTTCTGATATTATCGTCAATTTTTTCAACGTAAGAAATTAATTGAGCATCCGGATTCTCGGAAGGATTACTGTCATATAGACCGTCTGTATCAGTTAACATAATAAGCAGGTCGGCATTTGTAATTGTTGCAACCGTAGCGGAAAGGCAATCGTTGTCGCCGTAAAAAAGTTCTTCAATAGAAACAGAGTCGTTTTCATTTACAACAGGAACACAGTCAAACTCTAAAATTTGATTAAATGTATCAATAAGATGTCCTCTGCTTTCCTCACGAGCCAACGCATCTGTTGTAAAAAGAAGTTGGCTTACAACAACATCGTATTCGGAAAACAATTTATCATAAAGAAACATAAGTTCACTTTGACCCACTGCGGCAGCAGCTTGAAGTTTTTTTGCCTCTTTTGGTTTTTCCTCAAGTCTAAGCCTGCTCATACCGATAGCAATAGCACCTGAAGAAACAAGTATAATTTGGTAACCGGCATTTTTTAAATCAGATAAAACCGAAACTAATTTTGCAATTCTGGCAATATTGGTTTTACCTGTTTTATGAGTTAAAGTTGACGTGCCAACCTTAACAACAATTCTTTTTCCGCTTTCTAACATTTTAAGTCCTCTTAATCATATCAAAATTAAAAATTATAAAATAAAATTATATATTCTTAATAAGTATAACACAAACACACAAGGCAATAAAAGACTTTTTTGTATGTTTTTAGAATTAAAGGGCAAAATTAAAGTGGAGGAATGATAAAATGAACATCAGAACCACAGTAAGAGCCGCTTCTTTTGCAATTTGCTTTATAATTGCACTGGCAGCGTTTGCAATTAAAGGCAATACTGACAGCACACGGTACAAAGCAAAATTAGAAGCTACCTACCAAGCAAGCTTAACCGAACTTGCAGAATGCCTAGATTCAATCGAAACAAATTTAACAAAAAGCGCATATGCCACAACGCCGAATATGACGGCAACTCTTTCACGTGATTTATACAGCGAATGCAACACGGCAAAAAATGCTCTTTCTCAACTGCCGATTGAGCAAATGAATTTAAGCGGCGCTTATAAATTTTTAAGCCAAGCGTCCGATTATGCAAACTACCTTTCTTCAAAAATAAGCAGCGGTGAAGAAATAAGTGATGAAGAATATAAAAACATGAATATTTTACTTTCATATGCTAAAGCATACTCAAAAAGCGTTGGTGAAATGGTAAATAAATGTGCATACGGCAACAAAATAACAGACAATGAAATTAAAGCAAACAATTCAAAAAACAAAACTTCATCATTATCACTTGATTTTACACAGGCAGAAGATACATTTAAAGACTACCCTACACTGATATATGACGGCCCTTTTGCAGACGCAGTGCTTAATAAAGAATCATCACTATTAAAAGCAGAAAATGAAATAACAAAAGAAAACGCAATGAAAATTGCGGCAACGGTTTTAAACACAAGCACAGAAAAACTTAACACCAAATCAGATGAATACGGCAAAATACCTTGCTATGTTTTTGAATGCGGCGGCAGTTACACGGCAATAACAAAACAGGGCGGTTATGTGGCATATATTTTAAATTCCAACAAAGCGGAAAGCCAAACCGTTACCGAAGAAAATGCAATTAATTTAGGAAAAGCACAACTTGAAAAAATGGGCTACAAAAATATGGAAAGCACATATTACACTGTTGATAACAATGTGTGCTTAATAAATTACGCCTACACGGAAAGCAACACAATTTACTATTCCGATTTAATAAAAGTGGGCATTTCTTTAAGCGACGGAAAAATTTATTCTTTGGAAGCAGAAGGATATTTAACCAATCATTGTCAAAGACAAGATTTTAAATATGAAATAAGCCTGTCAGACGCAGAAGCGGAAATTTCCGACAATGCAGAAATTATTTCGGCACAAAAAGCAATAATTCCTTTAAAAAACGGAAAAGAAGCACTGTGCTATGAATTTCATTGTAAAAATAAAAACAATGATGAAGAAGTTTTGATTTATACAAATACCGAGACAGGCGAAGAAGAAAACATTTTGCTGCTTCTGTATTCTGATAACGGAACGCTTACAAAATAAATTAATATTAAACAATAAACAGGAAATAATATAAAAGAACGGATGAATAGTGTAAAAAATCACACTATTCAGATTGTATTGCCCTCAAAATTTGCCGGCGACATAATTTTGAGATGGCTGAAATCACCATTTACGCCTGTTCAGGCAACGCAGGTAATCAGGTGATTTTTAATAAACTATTTGTTGCCTGAAAGGCTATGGTGATTATTATGAAAAAAATTATTGTTCTTTTGCTTACATTGGCAATTATTTCAGCAATTTTTATCGGCTGTTCAAAAAAAGATAACGATATGACAACCGATACAACCAACACAACAAACACAACCGCTTCACAAACGGAAACCACAACAAATATGGCTGAAGATTTGGCAACGAATGCCAGCGAAGCCGTTTCTGATGTTGGAGACGCTGTAGGAGATGCCGTAGGAGGAGCAGGCGACGCTGTTTCAGACGTTGGCGACGCCGCACGAAACGCATTAGGCTAAATTGCAAATTTAAGCGCCGATATTTATTACCGGTTAAAAAGAAAAAACCGTAAAGAAAACAGTTCTTTACGGTTTTTATTTATGCGTTAGTACATATTAATTTGCAAAGCCATATAAAATTTTTGTTGCATGAATCCTCAATGTTGAGCCTTTTGGATTAAGATAACCCTGGCTTGTGCCTTTAATCATTTCTTTATAATTTGCCCACTGCATAGGCTCTGCAGCCCAAGAACTTACAGAATTAAAATCGGGATAAGACGATAAATTGATTTTTGAATATTCTTTTTTATCCTGCTCTGTTATTTTATCTGCATAATTGGCATATCTGTAAAGAAAACTTGCCGTTTCTTCTCTTGACACAAGAGAATTGGGACGGAAACTGACCTGAGTGGTTATTTGATTTTTAAGTGCCCAACAAGCGGCATTATAATAATAAGAAGATTCATTTACATCTGTAAACGGATTTTCGTTAAACGGATTTTTTTCGCCGTTATCATAAGGCGAACCTTCCATTCTGTAAATTATTGCAATAAGCATTGCCCTTGTTATATTTGTGTTTGGTGAAAACTTTGTGTATTCGGGCGGATTGGTGCCTGTAATAATACGGTTAAAATATGAAGTATAAGCAATATAATCAAGATAATAAGTATAATTATCCAAATCGTCAAAATTAAGTTTTGCAATTACTTCACCGCAAACATCACACAGTTTTGTGTATTTTCCGTCTTGCTTAACCCACTGACCCAAATTATGATGGTCATCAATTATAAAGCCTACCTTTGTTTCGTAGCCTAAATAATGAACCGTTACCCAATGGCTGCCGGTAGTATTTTTACAATCGGAAAAATCAAACAAAATATCAACACCGTTAAGCGCCTGAAGAGGATGTTCTTTGCTTGACCATTTCGCCACGGAACCGTCTTTATATGTTACTTCAAAAGATAAATCGTTTGCCAATTTAGAAACGGAATAATCATCCTTTTCATAAACATAAGATGTGCTTGAATTTACAAACGCTTTAATACTTTCACTGCCGCTGATTTCGTCGCTTCCGTCACTTATAAAAGTAACGCTGAATCTGCCGCAAGCATCAAAAGCATTACCGTCAAAATAAAACTTAAAATAATATTTCTGCTCTTTTTCCAACTTATAAGTAACGGTTGAATTATAATAACCGTTTGAAAGGACAGAAGGATTTGACTTTACCAAAAGATTATTTGAATCATCATAAATTTCACAAACAATGCTTTTTTTAGCCTTAAGTACAACGGTATAATTTGCCGTATACTGTGCCTGAAAATCGCACCAATAATAATATTTCCAATTACCGTCAGGAAATTTTGATGCATCAGGTTCGCCGGTGGTAAACTCTCTTTCGTTAAAAAGATATTTACCTATATCATGATAAGACACGGCTGTATTAGGTGTAAAATCCATTGCGCCGTAGGCAACGCCAAAGCAGAATCCGGAGCAAATAAACATAACAACGGCAAGAAAAGCCGATAAAATTCTTTTTTTCATAAAACAGCACCTATTTTAAAGTTTTAAAAAAGCACCTCAAACGAGGTGCTTTTCAATAAATATTAATTATTCGTTATCTTCTGCTTCGTCTGCATCTTCAAGTTCAACCTCAAACTCAAGATATTCGCCGCAAGCAGGACATTCCATGCCGCCCTCAAGAATAGTATCTTCATCTACCTCAAATGTTTCGTGGCAAGCAGGACATTCAAGTTCATATGTGCAAGATTCTTCGCAATCGCAGTCTTCATCGCAACAATCACAGTCGCCGTCGCAATAATCGTCTTCATCTTCAAGATATTCCTCAACGTTTGCCAAATCCTCGTCAATAACGTCAACCTGTTCTTCAAGCATTGAAATATCTTCGTTTACATCATCAATATCCTGTGAAAGATTGTCAAGCACATCAATGATTGCTTTAAAGATTTTTGTTTCTTTTTTAGATTCATCAAGGTCAATGCCATCCATTAAACCTTTAAGATAGCCAAGGCTTTCAATAGTATCCATAAACTACTCCTTAATTATAATAAAGCGAGCAAAACTTATGCTCTTTCCATGTATTCGCAAGTTCTTGTGTCTACACGAATAGAATCACCCTCGTTGATGAAAAGAGGAACACGAATTTCCGCACCTGTTTCAAGTGTTGCAGGCTTTAATGTGTTTGTTGCAGTGTTGCCTTTAAAGCCCGGGTCTGTTTTAACAACTTCAAGTGTTACAAATGTTGGCGGTTCAACGCCGAAAACCTTGCCCTTGTAAGAAAGAATACGGCAAATATCGTTTTCTTTAACAAACTTAAAGTTATCGCTTAAATCTGCTTCTGAAACAGGAACCATATCAAATGTTTCCTGATCCATGAAATAATAAAGTCCGTCGTCATTATAGGAATAAACCATTTCTTTTCTTTCAATATATGCAGTTGGGAATTTTGCTGTTGGGTTATAGCTTTTTTCAACAACAGAACCTGTAATTACATTTTTTGTTTTTGTTCTGACAAATGCAGCGCCTTTGCCCGGTTTAACATGCTGGAATTCAACAACCTGCAAAACGTTGCCGTCCTCTTCAAATGTTACGCCGTTTCTGAAATCGCCTGCTGAAATCATAAATATACCTCCGCTGATTAATTTTCCTTTTACCTAATTATTTTATAATATTTCAAGTAATAAATCAATACCCATTTTATAACTATCTTTACCGTAGCCGCAAATTTGTTTTACGCACACATCCGTAATAACGGAAACTTTGCGAAAATCTTCTCTTTTATGAATATCGCTCATATGAACTTCAACAAAAGGAAGGTAATCACAAACAGCCTCTATAGCATCACGAATGGCATAAGAATAATGTGTGTAAGCACCTGCATTTATAACCACGCCGTCATACTTATTTCTGCTTTCATGAATTTCATCAATTATAGCACCCTCGTGATTTGACTGAAAAAAGCTTAATTTTGCACCTTTTTCTTTGCCGTAGGCAGCAAGTTCCTTATTAATATCATCAAGAGTTTCACTGCCGTAAACATTTTTCTTTCTTATGCCGGTCATATTAAGATTAGGACCGTTAATAACAAGAATATTTTTCATTTAAAACTCTCCGAAAAAATCAAGGGGAACGATAAACGTTCCCCTTTTATGTGCTTATTTATACTTTCTTTTACGAGCAGCCTCGCTCTTTTTCTTACGAGCAACAGATGGCTTTTCATAATGTTCTCTTTTTCTTACTTCCTGGATAATACCATCACGAGAAGTTTGACGCTTAAAACGACGAAGCGCACTGTCAAGAGATTCATTTTCCTTAAGTTTTACTTGGCTCATTACATTCCCTCCCTCCGACCTGCCGTCAGGGGTATTTGAATATCTTCTTTAATATCCGTGGAAGATTATAAACAAATTGAAATAAAAAGTCAAGCATTTTATCAAATTATGTATAAAATAGCCGAAAAAAGATTGTTTTATTAATAAAAAATTACTGTGCAACGCCCCAAATTGTTTTATTGTTTTCGCCTATTGCGGAAAAAGTCATTACTTCATTTCCGTTTTTATTGCCAAGGCAAAAAGCGCCGTAATAAGTATTATTTTCATAATTTAAAACAAAAAGATAAGAATTATCTTTTAAAATAATTTTAGCATTAACATATTTATCGTTTCCGCTTGGGAACACCTTAACGGTACCGTCTTCATAAATATGTGCTTTTACCGTAGGCTCAATGATTTGAGAAACGTTTTTCCAATCTCTTTCATCATCTTTCAATGCCGTTGTAGCGTCGCCGAAAAGCACCAATTCATAATCGCCGGCAACATCGGCAAAAGTTACATTTTGTGCAGTTTCGCCGTTATAACAAAGAGGAAGCATTGTGTGCCAACCGTTTTCGGTTGTCAGCATTTGATGAATTTCATCATAAAACGTTGAACCTGTGCCGTCGTTATATCTTTGATGATAAGCCTGATAAATTTTGCCGTCATCATCAATAAAACACGAGGAATGACCGCCGGAAAGGCGTGCCGTATCATTAAACGAAAATTTATAATTACCGTTAATCTTTAATCCGGAATTAACCATATCCGTTCCCAAATTACCCTGAGCGTCATAATAAGGACCGTCGGGCTTTTCACTTCTGTATTCACGAATATTATAACCGTCTAAAGCATCTAAACCGCCGTAAGTCAAATAAAGATAATAATATCCGCTTTTTGAATCATAAACAATATACGGACCTTCCCCTGTGCCGTTTGTTTCACCGTTTGTTTTTGTTAACTGCTTGCCGAAGTAAATATCGTAATCATCGGAAGAGCGCATATATTCATAATCCGGCATACCTGTTTTTTCAACAAGAGGCATAATATAAACGCCGCCGCTGTAAGAGCCGTAAACCATCCACAATTTACCGTTTGCATCATAAAAAACCGTTGGGTCAATACAATTCGGATATTTACCTATGGAACAATCATAATTACCTTCTTTATCAAACCAGGTTGCATTTTCAACTTCTTTTTGAGTAAATGTTCCGTTTGCAATTAAATCGCCTAAATTTGTAAAACTGTAATGAGTAGAATATTTCTTTTTGCCGAATTTTTTCAACTTATTAAATCCGCTGTAAACAAGGCAATTTTGATATTCAAACGTTCCCTCCGGACTGTCGCTGGTTGCAAACCAAATAACGGAAACAGCCGTTCCCCAAACAGAAGAACAGGCATAATAGCAATATTTGCCCATGGCCTTGTTATAAAAAACATCCGACGCCCAAATATTTGTTTGCAATTCGGCTTTTTTATTGCTTTGAAATAAATAGCCGTCGCACCATGAAAGAGGTTCTGACAAAGTTTCCCTAACAGTAGGGCCTGACGGAACAAGAGTTTTATTGTTATCATACACGCCGCTTGAAACAGTTTGCCAATTAATTAAATCAGAGCTTTTGGCAGACGCCATGTGTGTGCCGTAAATATAATATGTACCGTCTTGAGCTTTAAAAAGCGATGGGTCATGAACGGAAATTCCGTTAGAATCATCAAAATCATAGGCATCACCGTTAAGAGGCTGCATAACAGCCTGTGCCTTTTCTGCACCGCAACCGTAAAAACATGTTGCCACCATTGTTAAAACAAGAGCCAAAGATACTAATTTAACAATTTTTTTCATTTGATTAACCCTTCTTGGTGGTGGAACCAAAGCCGCCGTCTCTTATTCCGTCTGCATCATCATCAAGTGTAATGCCGAACGGCATAAAAATACCCTGAGCAAACCCGTCGCCGGCAACTAATTCAACAGTATGTCCCTGATCGTGAGCATCGCAAGAAAGCTTAATCATAATATGACCTTCATTTGAAGAATTATAATAATCGGAATCAATAATGCCCACAGTATTATCAAGTTGAACCCTGTGTTTAAATCCCAATCCGGAGCGAGGGAAAATATTAAGTACCCAGCCGTTTTCAATTTTTGAACGAATACCTGTGGGAATTAAAACAGACTTTCCTTTTTCAAGCATAATATTTGCAGGAGCATAAAAATCATAGCCTGCCGAACCGGTTGTTGCCCTTTTTGGTAATTTGATCGAATCATAAACAGCCTTTATGTCGGTTGTTTCGGGAAAATTCTTTTTCCAATCTGCCTCAAACTGAGAAAAGCTAACTTTTTCAAACACTGCAATTCTTTCCATATTTGCACCTCTTTTACATAATATATTGTAATTTTACCATTAAACATAAAAATAAGCAACAAATTTGCCCTGTTGTAACTAACTTTTAACCAAACAAAAAACGAATAACTCTGCCGAGTTATTCGTAAATCAAAGCCCGAATGAAACAGAAAGCGCCTGATTAACTTTGCCCATAGAGCCATTATCAAGAGCACCCATTTTTTCACGCAAGCGGCGTTTGTCTATTGTTCGCACCTGCTCAAGCAAAACAACACTGTCTTTTGCAAGTCCGCAGTCACGGGCATCCACCTCAATATGAGTGGGCAAATTTGTTTTATCACGCTGACTTGTTATGGCAGCGGCAATTACAGTAGGCGAAAACTTATTTCCCACATCATTTTGAACTATAAGTACCGGACGAACACCGCCCTGTTCCGAACCTATTACCGGGCTTAAATCGGCATAATATATATCGCCGCGTTTTACAGTCATAATTATCACCTTAATTTTATTAATTCAATATTATTTTTACCTGCCTTTTCAATTTTTAAACATTCCTGTTTACATTATATGTGAAAAATTTATTTTCTCTTATTTGTCAATTTTTGCACGCAAACATATTATAAAACAGAAAGGAGAATTAATTTATGGATAAGTATGATGAACTTTTTAATCCGAGTTTTTTAAATAATTCAAATCAAAATATTTTACCGCCGTTACCAAAAGAACCAACGGTAACAATGGCATATATTCCGTTTCAACAACAAGCCGTAATTTACAGCGAAGAAGACGCCGCACTTGATGCAGGTACTCTTTTTCCGGAGCTTAACAAACCGTTTACAGGTAAAGGAGTTTTAAAATGAACAGACAACAAATGCTTTTAAGACTTTCTGCAATTCAATTTGCAATGTGGGAAATGCGTGTTTACTTAGATACACATCTTGACAACAAAGACGCACAAAATTTATACGAGAAATACAAAACACAATTTGAAAAAATAAAAAAAGAATATGAAGAAGCCTACGGTCCTTTAACTTTAAACGGTCAAAACAGTGATGAATGGCTTCAAGACCCATGGCCGTGGGATAATCAGTAAACAAAATGCCTTTTGAATTTACAAATTTAAAATTCAGAAGGCTGTTTTTTTAAATTTTTTAAAAAAAGTATTGACTTGGAGTAAACTCAAAGTTTTATAATTAAATTAGTAAAAAACGAAAGGAAGTAAAAAATATGAAAACAGCAATAATTTATTATTCATTCGGCGGAAACACAAAAAAAATTGCCGATATTATTAAAGAAAAAACAAACGGCGACTTATTTGAAATTGAAACAGAAAAGCCGTACACCGGCAGTTATAATAGCATTGTTGACCAGGGACAAGAAGAAGTTAATAACGGTTATTGCCCAAAAATCAAACCGCTGAGCATTGATTTAAGCGAATACGACAATATTGTTTTGGGAACCCCGGTATGGTGGTACACATTTGCACCGGCAATGCACACATTTTTAAACGAAAATAATTTTAACGGCAAAACAATTTACCCATTTGCCACAAACGGCGGCTGGATAGGTCATACACTTGAAGATTTTGAAAGTGCATGCAAAGGCGCAACCGTGAAAAAAAGATTAAATGTTAAATTCAGCGGAAAACGCCAAGTTACTCCTGCTGCCCAAATTAATAATTGGATAGAAAACATTAAATAAAAAAATACGGTTTTAATAAACCGAATTTTACTTAACGCAAAAAAAGACCTGTTAGTACACATGTATTAACAGGTCTTTCAAATTTTAAATTAATTTGCTTCGGCTGTTTGCTTTTCCAAAACAGCATTATCATAAAAACTCAACGCACCGTCTATTGCCCGGTTTCCTATTTCATCAAACGGGAACAAAACGCTGAAAACATGAGGCAATTTTTTATTTTCAAATTTACCGTAATCCTCTATATCAACTGTAACGCCTTTGCTTTCAAGCAATTCAGCCGCTTTGTGAGTTTGCTTATTTGCCAAAGTGTCGCCGCTGCTTGTAATTAAATATGTAGGCGGCATATCATTTGCAAAATCAATTATTTCATCTAAATTCATATAATTTGCAGTGGGTTTATTTTTATAATCACTGCCCCAAAGTATTTTAGTATAAACGCTTAATATACCGTCATCCATATATGAAACAGGAGAAGTTAACACAAGGGCGTCTACATTTAAATTAACCTGCTGCACATTAAAAATTTGGCGAAGTTCTTCACTTTGCATTAAAATTTCGGAATAAACTGCAAGTTGACCGCCTGCTGAATCACCGGTTAACATAATACTGTTTGTATCGCAAGGATAAGATGACATATTATTTTCAATCCATTTAAGTGCGTCTGCCACATCTTGAAGCTGCAAATCAACCGTAACATCAGGCACCAGACGATAGCTTATACTGAAAACTATGTAGCCTTTGTTTGCAATAGCACGGCAATAATATTCGTTTAAATCTTTTGTGGCATACATCCAGCCACCGCCATGAATATCAATAACTACAGGCAATTTATCGGTTGGCAATGTGTTTTCAGGATAAAAAACATCTAATTTATGATACATATTACCATCATCAATATAGGGAATATCTTTAATCATTTCCACCTGCGGCGGCGTTTGCTTTGCGTGCTTACTTTCATCGCCGAAGCTGCAAAAATACCAAACCATTTCCATTAATTTGATTACAGGGTTTTTAGTTAATTTTTTATCGCTGTCGGCTCTGTAATCCACCTCGTCAGAAACTACCATACCTCCCACAGGAACCATTTTATCACTTGTATCTTTTTTAGGAATTGTAACAACAGAAATAAAAATTATTGCAATAACTGCAATACATAAAATAACTGCCAAAATAATGCCCAACACTTTAACACCACTGCCTTTTTTCTTTTGTTTTACCTGAACTTCTTCCATAACAGCCTCCGAACAAATTATATTTTCAGTATAACAAAGGGTACTTAATCTGTCAAATAAAGGAAAATTTATTTATTATAATCTTTCAAATTTAAATATTGCAAAAATTTTTTAACGGCTACAGAAGCGTCTTTTGAATTTCTTAATGCAACGCCGATTTGTCTGTAAGCAGGAATGCTTAACGGTTTTGTAACTATATCATACGGTACACGATTTAATATAAGCGACGGCAAAATTGAAATTCCCAATCCGCTTTCAACCATAGACATAACGGCATAATCATCCCAAGTAATAAATTTTACATTTGGAATAAGTTTGTGCTTTTCAAAAATTTGTGATATTTCTGCTTTTGCACCTTTTTCCAGCAACATAAACGGATAATTACATAGCTCCTCAACAGGAAATACATTTTCATTTACAAACGGGTGATTTTTAGGCAAAATAACACGCAATTCATCTTCTTCAAAAAAATATGTTTCAAACTTATGCTTGGTTGGAATACGCAAAAAGCCGCAATCTACTCTCCCTGTTCTATCAACTCTTCAATTTCCGTGTAATCGCCTAAAAGAAGTTCATAATCAATACCCGGATAATCCTTTTGAAAACTTTTAATTATTTGCGGCAAACGGTGAGTTGCGATACTTGAAAAAGTGCCTATTCTGATAATTCCGCTTTTCAAGCCGTTAATTTCATCAATTTGATTTTGCATTTTATCAAATTCATTACAAACGGATTTTGCATAGGGAAACAGTTTTAAACCTTCACTTGTTAATTTTACACCGTTTTTACCTCTTTCAAGCAAAGTTAAATTCCATTCGTTTTCCAAATCGTTAATCATTTGGCTTACGCCTGATTGAGAATAATTTAATATTTCTGCCGCTTTTGTGAAACTGCCGTATTCAACAGTTTTTACAAACGCCGTGTATTTTTGCAAATTTTTATCCATTTCAGCACCTTAACATTTGATTTTGTAATGTTTATTATTACAAATATTCGTTTTTATTATATCTGCTAATATGATATTATATATTTAAATAAAATTCAATAAAAAGGTAAAAAAATGAAAAAAGAATACATTAAATACATTTTTGCGTTATTGCTTTTTGGCTCAAACGGAATAGTTGCAAGTAATATTAATTTGCCAAGCATGCAAATAGTGCTGATGCGAACTTTGATAGGAAGTATTTTGCTGATTTTAATATATTTAATCGGCGGTAATAAATTTACAGGATTTAAGCATAAAAAGGATTTAATTTTTATAGCTTTTTCGGGTATTGCAATGGGCGGAAGCTGGATTTGCCTGTACGAAGCATACAAACTGACAGGTGTAGGAATAGCGTCACTACTGTATTATTCCGGTCCTGTAATTGTTATGGCGCTTTCACCGTTTTTATTCAAAGAGAAATTAAAACCGGTAAAACTAATAGGATTTGCCGCAGTTATTTGCGGAATACTGATGATTAACGGCAACTCAATTAACGCAATCAATAAAAAAGGTTTTATACTTGGCATACTTTCTGCAATTATGTATGCAATTATGGTTACGTCAAACAAAGGCGCCAAAAACATTGATGGTAAGGAAAATTCTACAATTCAGCTGTTTGTAAGTTTTATTGCCGTAGCAATATTTACAATGATTACTGGTAATATTGAAACAAATATAACCTGCAATAATTGGATTTGGATAATGATTTTAGGCATTTTCAATACAGGAATAGGCTGCCTGCTGTACTTTTCATCAATAGGAAAATTGCCGATTCAAACTGTTGCTGTTTGCGGCTATATTGAACCTCTATCTGCCGTTATTCTTTCGGCATTTCTGCTAAAAGAAAAAAATGAACACCTTACAAATTATTGGGGCAATACTGATAATAGGCGGAGCATTGTTTGCGGAAATTTCCGAACAAAAATTTAAAACAGAAAAGAAAAAACGCATTAAAGATTAAGCTTTAATGCGTTATATTTTACAACTAATTACTGATTTACTTCGCTGTTTTCAAAATTACCTATATTACAAACAGTTCCGAATCCGTAAAGAATTTTTGAAGCGTGTATTCTTTGTGTTGCATACTGAGGATTTAACGTGCCTTGCTGTGAACCTGTTATCATATTATTTTCATATGCCCATTGCATAGATTCAACAGCCCAAGAACTAACATTTTTATAATCCGGAAATGTTGTTAAATCAACAGATTTATAACCGTCATCCACACAATCAATTAACTTTGCATACCTAAACAAAAAGCTTGCGGTTTGCTCCCTTGTAACATAATTGTTTGGGCGGAAAGTTAACTGATTTGTTATATTATTTTTTAATGCCCAGCAAGCGGCATTGTAATAATAAGAATTTGTTTTAATATCTTTAAACGGATTTGATGAATAAGGATTTTTCACATCATAAGGTGAACCTGCCATACGGTAAATAACCGTAATAAGCATTGCCCTTGTTAACCTTGTTTTAGGTGAAAAATCGGTATAATAAGTTGGATTTGTGCCGGTTATAAAATTGTTATAATAAGATGTGTATGCCACATAGTCGTAATAATATTCAAAAGAACCCAAATCTTCAAAATTAAGTTTTGTAATTAATTTACCGCAGGCAATGCAATAATTTTGAGGATATGAATTAACGGTTTTCCAATTTCCGCCCTTATGGAGGCAAGTATTTTGAGAACCCTTTGCAATATTAACCGGAATATCAACAGACAAATTATAATCGGGCAAAACAAGCGTTGCCGTATAACTGCCTGCCGACCAATGATTTTTATATTGATTATCTTCAATATAATAGTTCAATGCTTCATCGGCGCTGTTTAAAAATTCATACGAAGTATATTCGCCGTTTTTAACTGCCGAATAAGTATACACTGTTGAATCGCTGTTATCCGTTACAGTTAAAGTGTCGCCTAAATTAAAAGAAAGAAAATAATTAAAATAATAATTTTCTTTTGCGTCCTTTTGCCAAGCTCCGCAGCCCTTTGCATTTGCCGTTAAATCGAAAGATGTTACGGATAAATCTATTTTTTTATTACTGTCTGTGCCGCCTGCATATGCTATTCCCAAGCCGGAAAAAACAGAAAGCATTAACACAACAGCCATTAATGCGCTTAAAACTTTTTTCATAGGAATGCCCTCCGCCATAATTATAACAAATAAAATCATTTATATCAATATATTTATGAAACTGTTAAGTCAATAATACAAAAAACAGCCGTGAATAAAATTTCACGGCTTTAAAATTATTTGTTTTTATTTTCTTTTTTCTTATTTTTAGTGGCGAAAATAATAAACTTGCTGAAGAAATAATTTAAAATAACAACAATTACCGCAAGCAATACTTTTGCAATAAGTTTTCCTGTTACTTCAAAATTAAACACAGTGAACGAATACCTGTCAAATCCGAATTTATCAACGAAAAGCCACAATCCGCCTTCTTCAACACCAAGGCTGAAAAGCCTTGCCGCAAAAAACTCCGGCACTTCTTTTAACAAAACCTTAAAAGCCCAGCTTTTCGATTCAAAAACCCAAAGTTTATTTGTAACATAAGCGAAAACAACAGAAATAAACCAAGCAATTACATTGCTTACCAAATAAAGATTTTCGCCTAAAATTTTATTAAATGCCCAATATGAAACAAAATTTACAAGAGTTGTAAGTCCGCCGAAAACAACGTATAAAATTACTTCTTCATATTTTTTATAAAGTTTTTTTATTTTACTCATCATCTTTACCTAAATGCTCTTTCAAAATATAAACCGGTCTGTTTTTAACCTGAACATAAATTTTAGACAAATATTCGCCCAAAATTCCCAAGCTGAAAAGCTGAAGCCCGCCAAGTAAAAGAACAAGAACAACTATAGTTGCATAGCCGGGAACATTAATACCGAATGCCAATTTTTGAACAACTACAACAATTAAATAAATAATTGAGATGAATGAAGACAAAAAGCCGACATAAGTTGAAAGTTTAAGCGGAAATGTTGTAAAAGAAACAATGCCTTCAAAAGCATACTTTAAAAGCTTTTTAAAGCCCCACTTTGACTCGCCGCTTTTCCTTTCCTCAACAGTATAAGGAATATATTCGGTATTAAATCCAACCCAACTGAAAATACCTTTTGAAAAACGGTGATATTCTGTCATTTCAAGAATTGCGTTAACCATTGAACGCTTCATAAGTCTGAAATCCGACGCACCGTTTACAAATCTAACTTCGGCAATACCGTTAATTACCTTGTAAAACATTGATTTCATCGCCGTCATCATTTTGCCTTCTTTACGCTCGTCCTGATAAGCGGTAACACAATCAACATCTTCCTTTGAATTCATAACATCCAGCATTTCAAGAACAACTTCAGGGCGTTGCTGCAAATCAGCGTCAATAAGGCAAACCAAATCGCCCTTTGCATTGTTAAGACCTGCATAAATAGCAGATTCCTTGCCAAAATTTCTGCTGAAAGAAAGTACCTGAATGTGAGAATCCTTTTGCTCATTATAAAGTTTTTTTAACTTTGCCAATGTGCTGTCTTTACTTCCGTCATTTACAAAAACAAATTCATAATCTTCAACCTTGCCGTTGAAAACTCTTTTTACTTCGGAAAAAAACTTTTCAACATTTCCCTCTTCGTTATAACAAGGCACTACAAGTGAAAGTTTCATATTTTACCTCTGATAATTTAATATGTAGATATAATAACACAACATATTCACATTTACAAGTAAAAACGCACAATATACAAATTATTGTAAAATATTGAAATCTAACTTTAAAAG
>OMBQ01000058.1_pt1 | contig 130688 bp, 103 predicted proteins | sample 1674311 | NCBI WGS metagenome assembly OMBQ01 (sample SAMEA103958160, study PRJEB25191) | human gut metagenome | biome: human-associated habitat [ENVO:00009003]; feature: intestine environment [ENVO:2100002]; material: feces | place: Germany | collected 2013/2015 | reverse complement strand
TTAGGACACATGCCTCTCACGCATGTAATACGAGTTCGATTCTCGTACCCACTACTAAATAAAAGAGGGAATGTAGTTTAACTACATTTCCTCTTTTATTTTATATATCTTAAAGTAGGAATCTTTATCTATCCTCAGCCGGATTCTGTCTTCCCGCTTTTGCCCAGCCAGATTAACAAATAAGTTAAAGTATAATTGACTAAAAGAAAGCTCGGAATGATCATAAGTTATATCAAATGTCCAGGTCCTGCGAAATGAATCAAAAGTAGCAAAAGACTGTTCCCCTCCTTTACACATAAAGACTTCCGGGAAAGACGCTGGCGGATAAGGCTGGAATAAACCGGCCAGTTGAGCATAAACATAATCAATCATCCATTCATCGTCGGTTAAAGTTAACTCTCCCTTTAAACGAAGTTTAATGGCATAACTAGCAGTAGCATCTGCGGAAGTATAAACAGGAATCTGGCTTTCTACCGGATAATTACCGTCTTTGTAACCGAGGCTCATAGTCAATACGGATTTACCTACACCATTGAACTCTGCAACCTCCCGGGTTCCCGACTGATTTTTCAGATTAATCATAAACGTCAGCTTGCCAAGAGTCGGATCACCCGGATACTGCGCAAGCGTATCCAATACATAATCCTCTTCATTATAGCTCTCAGCCACCAAAATACTATTAGATCCTACTTCCAGAGCCGGACCGCCTTTTTCAATATCCACATTACCCACAGGATAATATATCGCATCATTATCCTTCACACAACTGCAAAAACAAAGCAGCAATACAGCCGCTCCTATAATTTTATTCATCATCGCCTACATCTTGATTTTAAGTACAAAGATACATCTTTTTTGTGCCACACTTGATTTATGTCAACCGTTTTTAGTATTTTTGCACACATCAAGACAAAAAAGAAATGGACACACTATTAAGAGAGACAGTAAACGCCGTTGTAAACTCCCGCTTTCCGGAGATGAGTATAGAGGGAAGAAGGCAGATCGAAAACATTCTCATTCGTGAAGAATATCCGAAAGGAGCAATAGCACTGAATGAAGGAGAAGTAGCCCATGAAATTGTTTTTGTCGGCAAAGGAATGCTTAGGCAGTATTACTATAAGAACGGAAAAGATGTTACCGAACATTTCTCTTACGAAGGATGTATCGTGATGTGTATTGAAAGTTTCCTGAAACAAGTACCGACAAAACTAATTGTAGAAACATTAGAGCCTGTTGTTCTTTACATGTTTCCGCGGGATATGCTATTTAAGTTAGCCAAAGAAAATTGGGAAATCAATATGTTTTATCAAAAAATACTGGAATACTCTTTAATCGTATCCCAAATCAAAGCGGACTCATGGCGCTTCGAATCGGCACGTGAACGTTATAACCTCCTGCTCGAAACGCATCCGGAAATTATCAAACGAGCTCCATTGGCACATATCGCCTCTTACCTGCTGATGACGCCGGAAACACTAAGCCGGGTACGTTCCGGCGTCTTATAGTAAAAAACAACGCACAATGAAGACAAAACATATATGATAACAGAATATTCCGTTATCGGCTTTTGCGGTATTTTTTAGGAGACATACCGGTATAATGCTTAAAATATTTCCCGAAGAAAGACTGGTTTGCAAAATTGAGCCGGTCGGCAATCTCTTGTATATTCATACTCGAAGAATTCAGAAGCGCTTTTGCCTCCAGAATCACCAGCTCATCAATCCACTCCCCCACCGTTTTACCACTGACTTCTTTCACCACACCTGAGAGATGTTTCGGTGTCAGACACAACTGGTCGGCATAAAATTTCACACTACGTTCCGATTGATAAGATTCTATCAGAGATTCATAGAAACGCTCGAATATATACTCTTTCCGACTTTTATTCTTCACCGTAGCGGCGGCAGTCGGAGCATGGCTATTAAAGATATTGCAAAGTTCGAAGAAAAAACCTTGCATCAGTCCCATTACGACTTCTCTACGATACAAGTCCTCCTTATTCTTCAATCTTTTCCTGATAAAACTATAATATTCCCGGATAATATCCTGTTCATGCGGCGTAAGGTCAAAACAAGGATAATCTTTCAAATAAAAGAACAGAGAAAGTACATTCCCCACTTTAGGCAATGCTTCCAGCAAATTCTTTGATACCGCAAAGAAAATAGCCTTGAAATCAGGACTAAACCACCTATGCTCGATAATCTGATTCGGCAAAACAATCACCATTCGTCCCGGAACTATTTCATACTCGCGTAAACTAATATTAAATTTACTACCACCTCCCAAACAGAGGCCCACTGTAACTACCTCCAGCTTACTAGGTCCGCTATACAAGGAAACAACGCTCTCCGTATCGAAGAGCGCTATATCATTGTCAACCACATCAATGCAGTCAGGATCTATATGCTTGGAATGAACTACCGAAGAAATACCTATTTTCGGAACACCTTGAATCTCCATACTCTCTCTCTTTTTTAGTGACAAATATACCAGCTATTAATCAGATATACAACCAAACAAAAAGATTATCTGACAAAATGAACAAAATTAGTTACTTATTGACCACCCCGAATAAATACTCATAATCATGTTTGGCGGCAGGGACTGTCCACTCTTCAGGAATAAATTTCCACTGGTTCAACGCCTTCGGGTCCATTATCCCTTTCTTCTCGATATAATTCATCAGATAGAAGCGAAGGTCCTTGTCCGTAGAGAAAATAATACGGTCTTTCAATTTCTCCTGTGGAATCCCGGAGCCTTTAGTCAGTAACTCGCCACCACCGTTACCGCGATAAGAGTTCAGAGCCACCTTATATACCTTGTTCATAAGGAAAGGAGAGCCATCGGCCATACTGGCAATCGTCACCTTCTCTCCTTGTGGTTTGGTGACATCCACCGTATAAATAATGCCTGATGCCGAATCAAAGTTAAAACTGTAATTCTGGAAAGAGGCCCTGTCCTCCGCACCTTCGCGACGCTTCTCCTTGAACCAGAGCAAATGATCGTCCGGCGATTTCATCCGATTTGTCCACATATAATAAGACATTTCCAAAAAATCTTTAATTTCTTTTCCCGACAATGTCATCACGTAAAGCATATTCTCGTACTTATACAGGTTGAACATATCACTGACAGATACATCCCCTTCCTTTATTTCCGCATCAAATGAAAGCGGAGCAGCGAAAGAAACATCCGCCCCCGTAATATCAAGCTGCAACGTATGTATCAAATCAATGAAAGCAGAAGGCCCGAAGAAAGAAGGATGAGTAGAGATACTTTCAGTAAATGTACCTATCTTTTTGGATACAAACCTCTTCACGGTCTCATACTGAGAAGCGAAATGTTTCATAAAGTCCTCGCTGACTCCATAATCTTTCGTTTCAGTAAGTCTCCCCCTGATATCTTTATCCACCAATTTCCCGTCTTTCAATTTCAGAGTGACATCCACATTAGAGAGCACCACCCCGTTGCTGGCTGGGTCAATAATCAAGACCGAATCTCCGACAATATTCACCACCTTCTTACATTCACGGGCATGATCATGCCCCATTAATACCATATCAAATCCCGGTACATTCTTCGCCACATTCAGAGATGCGTTCTCATTATATTTGCCGGACATTTTGAACGCTTCCTGCCCCGCATGGAACAAGCCAATCACTAAGTCCGGATTCTCTTTTTCACGAATAATCTTCATCCATTTACGAGCCGTCTCCTCCATATCGTCAAAATGCAATCCCTTCCACAAATTTTCGGAAAGCCATGCAGGAATAGCCGGGGTAATCATTCCCAAGATAACTATTTTCACACCGTCACGCCTCAGTACCTTGTACGGTGGCAGATACGTTTCTCCGGTAGACGTATCTATGATGTTCGCTCCCAATATAGGGAAATCACAAGTCCCGATCCAACGGTTGAACACACTGCGTCCGGTTTCCACATCATGATTACCCATATTGCCGGCATCATATTTCATATAGTTCATCATCTCCGCACAAAGATAAGGAGATACCGTATCTATATAATTATAGTAATAAGCTGTAGGTTGTCCCTGCAAGATATCGCCATTATCGAGTAAAATAAGATTCTCTTTATACTCCCGGCGCTCTTTCTGTACAAAAGAATAGATTCGCGCCAAGCTGCCTTTCCATTCCTGACGGGTTATAAAGTTATAAGGATAATAGTTGCCGTGCACATCACTTGTTTGTACAATCTTCAGCTTCACCACTTTTTCCTGCGCCGCAACGGACAGCACGAGGAAAAGAAGCCAAACATAAATCAATGTAAATCGTTTCATTCTTTTTCTATATTTAGCGGGTGAGAGAAAACAAACCGTGCCCCTCCTGTGTAATCAGGATCAATCCATATCTCTCCTTTCCATTTATACACAATCAATTTACAGATAGACAGTCCCAAACCTGTCCCCTGCGCATATTCATTCAGTTTTTCAAAACGCTCGAACACCAACGCCTGTTTCTCCTTCGGAATACCGCATCCCGTGTCCGTCACCGAAAAGACAGCCATTTGCGTCTCCTCATTCACCGAAAAATCCAACGTTATCTTTCCCTGTTTTGTAAACTTATCGGCATTGGACATCAAATTGATAATCACCTGCTGCATACGCTGCACGTCCGTCTCCATTCGGAAACTCTCGAAAGATGTATTGAATAGAAACTGATTATCCGACCGTCGCGAGAAACTGACAGAAGCCACCACCTGGTTGCATAACTGCACCACATCACACTCCTCCCAAGTCAGCGTCACCCGGTTCGCCTCCAGACGTGAAAGATCAAGAATATCGTTAATCAGGCGAAGTAACAAATCTGAGTTCGTCTTAATAATCTGATAATAGGACTGTTGTTCCTCCTCTGTGCTGCCGCCTACCGCCAGTACATCCGAAAAGCCGACAATAGAATTCAACGGCGTTCGTATCTCATGGCTCATATTAGCTAGAAAAGCACTTTTCAGACGATTCGATTCTTCCGCCCTATCCTTCGCTACACGCAGATCCTTCTCCGATTTCAACAATTCATCCCTCAAACGTTTCGTGCGGAAATAATAAAACAGCGAAATACATAATCCGAGCACCAATATCACAAACAGCGCACAAGCGGACCAAATCTGATACGTATACTGCTGATAGAAAGAAACCGGCTGATTAATAAGCTGCACATCAAAAGGCAAGACTTTCGGATTCAATCCCCATTCCTTCACCTTTCGGCTATCCAATACAGCCTTACAACCAATCACGGAAAGATGTTTCGCCGTATCTCCCGGCTGACTATCCATTCGTACAGATTCCTGTGCCATTTCCTTTCCCACTTTCCGATAGTCAGGAAGCACGCCGCCAATTGCCCAAGACCCCAAGCTCACCGAAGAAGGTGTAAAAGCCGGAATAGCGGGAGTCGCCTCCATCATGGCATAAGTGGCATTCCGCATGAAATACCCCTCATTCATATCCACACGCCAAGTCCCCACCATAATAACCGTATTTTCCGGCAAATGTCTCAACTCCTCCACAATCGTGTAGATAGTATGCTTACGCCCGTCCATAAGAATCAAATCCAAATCGGGGAACTTTTCCATTTCCTTCCGTACCAATGCCTGCATAGTCACACCGCCATACGTATTATCCGATATAAAAGCGATATGCTCCGTTTTTGGATAAAACGTCCGGAGCATACGTATATTCCCCTCTATGTCATACTGATTAATAAAGCCCGATTCGAGTTCCGGAATATCCATGTGGTCAGCAAAAATATCTACGGATTCGGGCATCCAGCTATCAAGATTCTTCACGGTATCCTTCGGTAATATTACGATATTACTACTCGCGAGGCTACACATGACCGGCACTTTTATCTGCATCGAATCCCTTTGTGACAAATAAGCCGCCCATGCTTCCTGACCCAATAAAATAATTTGTCCCGGATGCTTCTCTCCCTGGTATTTAGAAAGAATCTGCGTCATCATATCACTCCAGAGCGGAGCTTCCGAGAAACTTTTACAGTTCATGTTTTCAATGATAATGTCACGCTGCCCTCCCAGTTTGCCATATTCTTCCATATAATCGGAAATGGTGACCGAAGTCTGGTGCGCTGCCGGATTATAGGAGCAGATAATCAGAATGGGATTCTTATCTTTAGAGACAGCCCATGCCCCCATAGGCACGAACAGCCAAAGAATACAGACGAACAGGTATCCTACATATCTCGACATAATTGTGTTGTTTTAATCTGCGACCTTTTTTATTTTGCATGCAAATATAACAAAACTTGTCGGGTATAACAGATTTATATGTATTTTTGTCGCTCATTCATTTTCAAAAAACTGTTTATGGAATTATTTCACAAGATGATTTCCGGATCATTAGGCATACCGGAAAGACAAATCGCCAGCACCCTTCATCTTTTGGGTGAAGGTGCCACTATACCATTCATCAGCCGTTACCGTAAAGAAGCTACGGGTGGACTGGATGAAGTTCAAATAGAGCAGATCAAGGAGCGACACGATAAGCTGTGCGATATAGCCAAACGCAAGGAAACGATTCTCGGTACTATCACCGAACAAGGTAAACTGACCGCCGAGCTCGAGAAGCGCATCAACGACACCTGGAACCCTACGGAACTGGAAGATATCTATCTCCCCTACAAACCCAAACGGAAAACCCGTGCGGAAGCCGCCCGCCAAAAAGGACTCGAACCGCTTGCCACAATCCTCTTGCTACAACGGGAGAATAATCTTGCCGTCCGCGCCTCCTCCTTCGTCAAAGGTGACGTGAAAGACATAGACGATGCCCTAAAAGGTGCCCGTGACATCATCGCCGAACAAGTGAACGAAGACGAACATGCCCGCAACGCAGTGCGTAACCAGTTCGGACGACAGGCGGAGATCATCGCCAAAGTAGTGAAAGGCAAAGAGGATGAAGCTGCCAAATACCGGGATTACTTCGACTTCTCCGAGTCTCTGAAACGCTGCACCTCCCACCGTTTGCTGGCTATCCGCCGTGCAGAATCGGAAGGACTGCTGAAAGTCTCTATCACTCCGGATGATGAGACGTGTATCGAACGTTTGGAACGCCAATTCGTACGAGGCAATAACGAATGCAGCCATCAGGTAAGCGAAGCCACTGCCGATGCCTACAAACGTCTGCTCAAACCCTCCATTGAAACGGAATTTGCCGCCCAATCCAAAGAAAAAGCGGACGAAGAAGCCATACGCGTGTTCACGGAAAACCTCCGCCAGCTACTGCTTACCGCTCCATTGGGACAGAAACGGGTGCTCGCAATTGATCCCGGATTCCGTACCGGATGCAAAGTAGTCTGCCTAGACGCACAAGGTAACCTGATACATAATGAAAATATCTATCCGCATCCCCCGGTCAACAAACCCGGCGAAGCCGCTTCCAAACTCCGCAAGATGATAGAAGCCTATCAGATAGAAGCAATCTCTATCGGCAACGGAACGGCCAGCCGCGAGACGGAAGACTTTATCAACCGTCAGACGTTTGACCGCCAAATTCCCGTATTCATGGTCAGTGAACAAGGAGCTTCTATCTATTCAGCTTCCAAGATCGCTCGCGATGAGTTTCCCGACTATGACGTTACAGTACGGGGAGCAGTCTCTATCGGCCGCCGTCTCATGGACCCATTGGCGGAACTGGTTAAAATCGATCCCAAATCTATCGGCGTAGGTCAATACCAACACGATGTGGACCAGACAAAGCTAAAGAAAGCACTCGACCAGACAGTAGAAAACTGTGTCAACCTCGTTGGTGTCAACCTGAACACAGCCAGTAGCCATTTGTTGACGTATATCTCCGGCCTGGGACCTCAACTGGCACAGAACATCGTAAACTATCGTGTAGAAAACGGAGCCTTCAACTCACGGAAAGAACTGATGAAAGTCCCACGCATGGGTGCCAAAGCCTTTGAGCAATGTGCCGGCTTTCTCCGTATCCCCGGAGCCAAAAATCCGTTGGACAACACTGCCGTACATCCGGAAAGCTACCACATCGTAGAGCAAATGGCCAAAGACCTGAAATGTACCGTCGACGAACTGATAGCTAACAAGGAACTCCGGCAGAAAATCAATATCTCCGACTATCTCACTCCCACCGTCGGACTGCCTACCTTACAGGACATCCTACAAGAACTCGACAAACCGGGACGTGACCCTCGTAAAACCATTAAGGTATTCGAATTTGATAAGAACGTACGTACGATCAACGACTTGCGCGAAGGAATGATACTTCCGGGCATTGTAGGCAACATCACTAATTTCGGTGCCTTCGTCGATATAGGTATCAAGGAGAATGGCCTTGTACACCTCTCCCAACTGGCCGAACGATATATTTCCGACCCTACGGAAATCGTATCCATTCACCAGCAAGTTATGGTCAAGATTATAAATGTGGATACCGACCGCAAACGAATCCAACTTAGCATGATTGGGGTACCGCAAGACTGATCGCCTCTCTCTTTTCCCCCCACCAAACAATCAGAATCGTCAATACAATCATAAGTACTGTGCAAATGAGCGAGCCTTCAAACCCGAAGGCTCCGCCATTCAGTACATTGTCCTCGGGCAGATGCAAAGTCAGCATAGAAGATATGAAATTGTTACCACTCACTTCGTAGCCCAACACCGGTCCCTGAATCCAGTTCCAAAAAAGATGAAGGGAGATAGGGAAACAAAGATTCTTTGTATACAAGTAAGAAGCTCCCAGCAGCATGCCAGCAAGTAGCAGATTGAGCATAGGCAAGAAATCTATTTCCGGATTGAAGATATGTAACAAGGCAAACAATGCTGATGATATAAATAGCGACAGGAATTTATTCATACGTGTATGAAGCAGTCGTCCGAGAATATAGCCGCGCATCAGAATCTCTTCAAACAACGCCACCAACAGAAAAAAGACCCACGAACCGAGCAAATTCACCGATTCAAACTTAAAACCGGTCACTTCTATTTCTCCCAAAAGCAGAGACAGTCCGAAGCCAACCAGATAAAACAGAACAGCTATCAGCAATCCGTACCACAATCCTCGCGCATGTCCTTTGACAGACAAGCCCAAGTCTGAGAACGGACGCCGTTCAAAACGAAGCATGATAACAGCAGAAGTCAAAGCGGCCAAAAACATACCCGTCTCTTGCAGAATATACCCCACTATTCCGGGGTGACGGGCCTCCACTCCAAGAACCAATGAAAGGAATCCTTGTATCAATGCACTATACAACAACATAAACACAAAAAACACCACTATAAACAGCAAAATACACGCCCATATAGGAAGTCCCTTCAGTTCTTTTTTATCCACAATGTTTTCTGCCTCCATTTTTACAATTTGTTAATCCGGCTACAAAATTAGATATAAAACATAAAAAAACACTATCTCTTACCTATTTTTCCTATATTTGCCTGAACAAATCTGCAAAATTATGAAAATTAAACTACTATTGATTAGTTTCATATTGGCTGCCAATGCATTAGGAGCAGTCGCCCAAGTGAGCAAGACTTATTTTGTAAGTAAACCCGGAACGCTGATTTCCATGATGACGGAGGATGAGGCCAACAGTATCACCCACCTCACTTTGACCGGTAAAATAAATGCCGAGGACTTCAGACATCTGCGTGATGAATTTCCCAACCTGAAAGTATTGGACATTTCGAATGCAGACATCAAGATGTACACCGGGAAAGCCGGTACCTATCCCAACGGAAAACTTTGCGTTTATATGCCGAACTTCATCCCTACTTACGCTTTCTCGAACATCGTAGACGGAGTGACTAAAGGTAAAGCCACCCTGGAGAAAATAATTCTCTCCGAGAAAATCAAGAACATCGAAGACGCCGCCTTCAAAGGGTGCGAGAACCTGAAAATCTGCCAGATCCGGAAAAAGACAGCTCCTAACCTGTTGCCGGAGGCATTGGCGGACAGCATTACCGCTATTTTCGTTCCGCTGGGCAGCAGCGATGAATACCGTTATAAGAATAGGTGGGAAAAGTTTGCTTTCATAGAGGGAGAACCGGTAGAAACCACTTTGCAAGTGGGAGCAATGGGCAAACTGGAAGAAGAAATCCTGAAATCCGGTCTGCAACCCAGAGACATCAACTTCCTCACCATAGAAGGCAAACTGGACAACGCCGACTTCAAACTTATCCGCGACTATATGCCGAACCTTGTTTCAGTGGATATTTCCAGAACAAACGCAACAGCTATCCCTGACTTTACTTTCTCACAAAAAAAATATTTATTGAGAATGAAGTTACCTCATAATCTCAAATCGATCGGACAGCGTGTATTCAGTAACTGCGGACGTCTTTGCGGTACACTCGAACTTCCGGCCAGCGTGACTGCTATCGAGTTCGGCGCATTTATGGGATGTGACAATCTCCGCTATGTATTGGCTACGGGAAATAAGATCACAACATTGGGCGATAACCTGTTTGGAGACGGGGTGCCGAGTAAGTTGATTTATAAGAAATAAGTAAAGGAATAACCTTGATATATAGAGTATAACCCTATATCAGAGTAAGACAACGGTTATAAACTAAGTCCGAGTTAACACATTTCTACCCCTCGTATTTAATAAATCAATCTTTGTTGTTGCATAATTCTATTCGTCTGACAACTGTCAGACGAATAAAGTTATGTATAGCGAATGCTAATTCATAGTAGCTCCAAAGTTACTTGAATGACAAATTATCCCTAAAAAAGAGAGCGTATCAAAAACTAATGTCTTGATACGCTCTCTTTTTTATTATCAGTAATGTCCGGAGTCTTACTTATCTCCGTACATCTTCGCTCTCAATTCTTTAATGTGGTCTGACGTGATATATTCGTCGTATTCCATCATCTTGTCAATGATACCGTTCGGCGTCAGTTCGATGATACGGTTGGCAACGGTCTGAATAAATTCGTGGTCATGAGACGAAAACAGGATGTTTCCTCTATACGTTTTCAGGTTGTTGTTGAATGCCTGGATAGATTCCAAATCCAAGTGGTTGGTAGGAGTATCCAGAATGAGGCAGTTTGCCCCCCTGAGCTGCATACGGGCAATCATACAACGCATTTTTTCACCTCCGGAAAGTACGCTCACTTTCTTCAGTACTTCCTCACCGGAGAACAGCATACGCCCGAGAAAACTCTTCATATACACTTCGTTTCCTTCGCCAAACTGGCTCAACCAATCCACCAAGTTCAGGTCCGTATTGAAGAAGTCGGTATTGTCCAAAGGCAAGTAAGCGGTGGTGATAGTCACCCCCCAGTTGAAGGTTCCCGAATCCGGTTTTATATTTCCGTTGATGATTTCAAAAAGTGCAGTCATGGCACGCGGGTTACGTGACAGGAATACAATTTTGTCTCCCTTTTCTACATTGAAGTTGACATCGTTGAAAAGCACTACGCCTTCTTCCGTCTTCTTGCTCAATCCGGCAACTTCGAGAATCTGATTGCCCGGCTCGCGTTCGGGAGTGAAGATAATACCCGGATACTTGCGTGAAGAAGGTTTAATTTCTTCTACATTCAGTTTTTCCAGCATTTTCTTGCGGCTGGTGGTCTGCTTACTCTTCGCTACGTTGGCACTAAAACGGCGGATAAATTCTTCGAGCTCTTTCTTCTTCTCCTCAGCCTTCGCCTTCTGGTTCTGCTGCTGACGGAGGGCCAACTGGCTGGATTCGTACCAGAAACTGTAGTTACCGGCAAACATATTGATCTTTCCATAGTCAATATCGACTGTATGCGTACAGACGGAGTCGAGGAAGTGACGGTCATGGCTCACAACAAGCACCGTATGTTCGAAGTTGGAAAGATATTCTTCCAGCCATGTCACTGTCTCCATATCCAAATCATTGGTAGGTTCGTCGAGAAGGAGGTTATCAGGATTTCCGTACAATGCCTGCGCTAGCATGACACGTACTTTCTCTTTACCACTCAATTCGCCCATCAGTGTGTAGTGCTTATCTTCTTTGATTCCCAAACCGCTCAACAACATGGCTGCGTCACTCTCGGCATTCCAGCCGTCCAGTTCAGCGAACCGTTCTTCCAGTTCGGACACTTTCAGTCCATCTTCGTCTGTAAAGTCTTCTTTAGCATAGAGTTCTTCGCGCTGTTTCATGATATCCCACAACACGGTATGCCCCATCATTACGGTATCCATAACGGTAAAAGCATCCCATTTGAAGTGGTCTTGACTCAACACGGAGAGGCGCTCGCCCGGTCCCAGAGCAATCGAACCGGTAGTCGGATCCAAATCTCCGTAAATCGTACGGAGGAATGTAGATTTTCCCGCACCGTTTGCGCCGATAATACCATAGCAGTTACCACTCGTAAATTTCAGGTTTACGTCATTAAACAACACTCTTTTACCAAACTGTACCGAAACGTTTGAAACTGTAATCATCTTACCTATTTACTATTTAACTATTTACACTTTTCAATTTGAGTGTGCAAAGGTAGACATTTAAAATGAATAATGAACTATCCCGTATGTGCCAATCTGACATAAAAGTATTACCTTTGCAGAGTTTTTTGGCAAAAACACCAACTTGGCAAAGTTTTTGCATGTGATTTTGATATTATGAATAAAAAACAGAAATAGATATGGACCCTAAAGAAAAAAAAGTGAAGGAAGAAGAACTCAACGTTGAGGAAACTCTGAATAACGCGGAAGAACAACCGCAGGACGAACAAGCGGAAAATGCCGTCCCGATGACTCACGAGGAGGAATTGGAAAAGGAACTGGAGACGGCTCAGGAGACCATTGAGGAGCAGAAGGATAAATATTTGCGTCTCTCCGCCGAGTTCGACAATTACCGGAAACGCACTATGAAGGAGAAAGCGGAACTGATCCTGAACGGTGGCGAAAAGAGCCTTAGCAGTATTCTTCCGGTGGTGGATGATTTCGAACGTGCCATCAAAACGATGGAAACGGCTACGGATGTCCAAGCTGTGAAAGAAGGTGTCGAACTGATTTATAATAAATTCATGGCTACCCTGGCACAAAACGGTGTGAAGGTGATCGAAACGAAAGACCAACCGCTGAATACTGATTACCACGAGGCTATCGCCGTAATTCCCGCACCGTCGGAAGCACAGAAAGGTAAAATTCTGGATTGCGTACAGACGGGATATACATTGAACGATAAAGTACTCCGTCACGCCAAAGTGGTAGTTGGAGAATAAGAAGAACTTGAATCAATAAAAGCATGGCAGAGAAAAGAGACTATTATGAAGTACTGGAGGTAACAAAGACAGCCACAGTAGAAGAAATTAAAAAAGCCTACCGCAAGAAAGCGATTCAATATCACCCCGACAAGAATCCGGGTGACAAGGAGGCAGAAGAAAAGTTCAAGGAAGCGGCCGAGGCGTATGATGTATTAAGTAACCCGGATAAGCGCTCGCGTTACGACCAATTCGGCCACGCAGGAGTGAGCGGTGCGGCAGGTAACGGTGGTCCGTTCGGCGGTTTCGGTGGCGAAGGTATGTCTATGGATGATATTTTCTCCATGTTCGGTGACATCTTCGGAGGTCGCGGAGGAGGATTCGGTGGTTTCAGCGGATTCGGCGGCGGCGGAGGTTCGCAGCAGCGACGGTATCGCGGAAGTGACCTGCGCGTGAAGGTGAAACTGACGTTGAAAGAAATCTCTACCGGAGTGGAGAAAAAGTTCAAGCTCAAGAAATATGTGCCGTGTGACCAGTGCCACGGTAGTGGTGCCGAAGGGGACGGCGGTTCGGAAACGTGTCCAACTTGTAAAGGTAGTGGTACGGTGATCCGTAACCAGCAGACTATTTTAGGGACGATGCAAACGCGTGCCACCTGCTCTACTTGTAACGGTGAGGGTAAAATCATCAAGAACAAGTGTAAGAAGTGTAGTGGCGATGGAATCGTTTACGGTGAGGAAGTAGTGACAGTGCAGATACCTGCCGGAGTGGCAGAAGGCATGCAACTTTCTATGAGTGGCAAAGGAAATGCCGGCAAGCATAACGGCGTGCCGGGAGATTTACTGATTCTCGTAGAAGAAGAACCGCATCCAGACTTGATTCGTGACGAGAATGATCTGATTTATAACTTGTTGTTGAGTTTTCCCACTGCCGCTTTGGGCGGGGCTGTGGAGATCCCGACCATCGACGGAAAGGTGAAGGTAAAGATTGACTCAGGTACTCAACCGGGAAAGGTACTTCGTCTACGCGGTAAAGGATTGCCGAACGTGAATGGATACGGAACAGGGGATTTGCTCGTGAATGTCAGTATCTATGTGCCGGAAGCTCTCAACAAGGAGGAAAAGAGTGCGCTTGAAAAAATGGAAGATTCGGATAATTTCAAGCCGAGTACGTCAGTGAAGGAAAAGATCTTCAAGAAGTTCAAAAGTTTCTTCGATTAAGACTTACATAAAAATTTCTTCCTATTAATAATTAAACGCTCCATGAATGCCTGGTGACACATGGAGCGTTTGTTATTTAAAACCCACTCAATACCCCGGATTCTGTACTAGCTTTGTATTCATCACCCGTATTTTCTCGGGAATAGGGAATACGGTAGTATAACCGGTTTCCTCGTTTGGTAATTGAGGACGGCTGTTGTATGCACGAGTAAACATTCCGAAGCGGATAAGGTCCTGACGCCTCCAACCCTCCCAAGCCAATTCAAGCTGGCGTTCGGAAAGTATATTCTCCAAAGTAGCGGGACGGCGAGCGGCCTTTACCCGGCTCCGGACTTGATTTAGCTCGACGTCTCCGTTTTCACCGTTGCGTACTTTAGCTTCGCTCTTCATCAGTAAAGCGTCCGCGTAGCGGAACAGGACAATGTCATTCTCCATTAATTTTCCGTCTTTTGTGGCGGTGGGGTCTACTTCATACTTTTTCATACGGGCACCTGCCGTTTGCTCATACGGGGTGTCGGTGATATCCAATGCTACTTCCCAAGGGAAATATACCAAGACAGTACCGTCGTCCAGCTTGATAATGTCTCCTTTCAAGTCATACATTTCTCCTGCAAAATAACAGATGTCGAAGCGAGGATCTTGGGCAGCTGTCCCATAACCGAAAGTTTCGAGTGCTTCAATCGTTGCACTGGGACCATTCTCACCGCTTAGCCCGTAAGCTTTGGCATGGTTGTAATGACGGGAACGAAAAAGGTATTGCATCTGATTGGTATACAATGTTTTATTCATCGGGATCGTGAATATATTCTCTACGGACGGTTCATTGAAGATAGAGAAGTTAGTCTCGTATTCCGGTTCCAGTTTATAATTCATAACTTTCAGTTGGTCGCAGTAGTATATGACCGTCTCCCAGGCATTGAGTTCATTACCGTCTACCATGAACTTGATATTTTTTCCGTCGGGACGTTCGTTGTCCGTCCAGTCGTTATCGGTATAAACTTCGGCATTCAGTGCCAGTTTTGCCAACAAGAAAGTAACCACCGGACGAGTGATACGCCCATAATAAGGCCCGGACTGATTGCTGTGTACCTCCGAAAGTAATGGAGCCACTTCCTGTAATTCCTTGAATATAAATTCGAATACTGTCTTCCGCTCGCTTTGAACGACGTCTTTCATCGCAGGAGAAGAAGACTGCACCAAAGGCACACGGCCAAACAAATCCAGCAGATAATAGTAGTACATCGCACGCATAGCACGCACTTCCGCTCGATAAGCCGGGAGTTCCGCATCAGAATGGGTTTCTGCGAATTTGTCGATTCGTTCGAGCGACTTATTACTAAGCATTACGACTTTATAAAGATACTCCCATGTAGCTTGAATGGCATCATTCTCAATACCCCAATCATGGAGAAATAATCCCTGCCAAAAGCCACCGTCGTACCAGTCGCCACCGCGCGTAGGGATAATAGCTTCATCAGTAGTGAAAGTATTGAGGTCATAGACACCTCTGCCCGTTCCCTGCAATCCCTGGCTATCGCTGTAACCGCCCACATAAGTATAGAGCGAAGCAACAGCATTGAGATAGACTTCCGAAATGGAATTATACACATCATCTTCGGGCAACTTATCTTTCGGATTTTCTTCCAGAAATTTATCGCAGGAAAACAAGAACGTACACGTAGCAAGCACCAAACTAATCTTTTTCAAATATTCTTTCATCTTCTCATCCTCCGTTAAAAGTTAATACTCAATCCCAATGTATAGATACGTGCCAACGGGTAGTTACGTTTATCATCCACCCCCAAAGTAGAGTTTACCGTAGAACTGTTAATCATCGGTGATAGCCCTGAATAGCCGGAAATCGTCGCCAGGTTGTTGACCGTGAAGGCAAGACGCAAAGAACGGACGTACTTCTTGAGTTTCTGCACCTTCTCGATTGGTACATTCCAACCAAACGTCACGTAGTCAAAGTTTACGTAATTGCCTTTTTCCAGCCAATAGTCAGTGGCAGTCTGGTCCTTAATGTTCTGCTTCGGCGCGGATTTCATCACATTGTAGTCAGGGAAGATATTCATGTTCATATACGTCAGTGATGTTCCGTTATAGATTTTATGGCCGAAAGCTCCGTTGATCTGCACCGAAAGATCGAAGTGTTTGTAACGGAAGCTGATGTTCGAACCCAGAATTGTTTTGGGCACGGCTTGCCCTGCCACATAGCGGTCTTCGCCGTCTTCAAGATTGACACCACCACCGTTCAAGTCCGCAATACCATAGGTGTATCCACCGTTCCCGTCGGACACCAGTCCGGTGCTATGAGGCAAATAAAAAACACCTAACGGTTGACCGACCATTTGATAGACGATGTGGTTGTAGCCACCGTGGAAGCCGGCTCCGTCGAGACTGGCAAGGCTCTTGTATTCAGGCGCGGAAATCATTTCGCCGTTGTACATTCCGCTTAATGAGAGAAGTTTGTTACGTTGGAAGGTGACATTGGCATTAATGTTCAATTCCATATCTTTTGTTTTCAGAGGAGTGATACCAATAGCTATTTCCGTACCCCAGTTACGCATGGAGCCGATATTAGCCAGTAAAGTGTTGTAAGTGAAAGGCGGTACACTCACATTATACAGATAAAGCATATCCGTTGTTCGGGAATTGTAGTAGTTAGCGGAAAGTAACAGACGGTTACCAAACAAAGTTACGTCAAAACCTGTATTGAAAGTGTGTTTCACTTCCCACTTCAAGTCGGGGTTCGTATTCCTCAAATCACCCAATGAGACAACGGCAGAGTTGCCTACCGGAACAACTCCGTTCGGCTTTACCAGATTCAGTGTAGTATACGAGTCAATTCCACTCTGGTTACCCGCCAGACCGTAACCGATACGAAATTTCAAATTATCAACCACTGGCAAACGTTTCATAAACTTTTCCTCACTGACTACCCATGCGGCAGATATGGAGGGAAAGAAGCCCCACTTATGATTTGCTCCAAACTTGGAGGAAGCGTCCGTACGGGCATTCAGCGTCAGGACATAACGATCGGCATACGTATAGTTGAAACGTCCCATAAAAGATGCGAGACGGGGTTGTTCGTAGTACGAATTTGTCCCCTCCCACAGACGGACTGCACCGGCTTGCAAATTGTTGTAGCCGAACTTATCCGTGCTGAAATTGCTGACTGTGGTATAATATCCCATGTACGTCTCTTTCTGGAGTTCGGCTAATGCCAGGACGTCGAAGAAGTGCTTTTTCCAGCCTTTTTTATAAGTCAGCATCATATTTCCGAGGAGGGACTCCATTTTCTTTGTTCCTTTATAAGCCTGCCCGTTCGCCCAAACAGAGGTGGGGAGATATTGCGAATTTTCAACTATATTATAGGTATAGGCACCGAACAGTACCAATTTCAATTCTTTCATCAAATTGAAGGTGAAACGGGCGTGTGTACTGATATGCGAAGTAGCGTCGTCATCGTCCACCTGCATCCATGCCAACGGGTTTGTTATCTGACTGGCGGTAGTGATGCCGTCCCACGAGTTAGTAACGGGATCTTTATGGTTAGGATACGTCGGGTTAAAGGTTGCCGCCGAATAGAAGGTTTTCTGATAGTCAACCAGATTATGATTTTTCAGGATAGAACCGAACATCCCCAGTTCGCAGTCGAAGAAGCCATCGAACATCTTTTGGTTCATGTTCATATTGGAAGTGAAATTCTTCATATCTTCATTCAAAATCACCCCCTGACGATCCATAAAACCAAGTGATACACGGTAGCTCGACGTGCTGGAGCCTCCATAGAAAGCGACGTGATGATTCTGTTGCAGACCTGTCTGTTGTATTTCTTTCTGGAAGTTAGTATTATTACCTTTATCTAAAATAGAGATACCGCGTTCGGAAGCTACGCTACGGAACTCGTCTCCCGACAACATTTTAAGATTCTTGTAGACAGTAGAAATGCCGAAACTACCGTTGTAGGCTACCTGCGTCCTACCCTGCATTCCTTTTTTAGTGGTGACTTCAATCACACCGGAAGCACCACGTGAACCGTATTGTGCCGTTTCGGAAGCATCTTTCAGAATCGTGAAACTTTCGATATCTGTGGGATAAATGGAGGTCAGCATACTAAGGTCGCCAAACACTCCATCGACAATAATCAGAGGATCGTTACCACTAGTCAGTGAAGTGGTTCCACGCAGGCGCACTGCATCCAGAGCTGCGAGGCCATTCGTACCCCGTTGAATAGTCAAACCCGGTACCCTACCCCGAATCGCTTCCAAAGGATTGGTTACCTGGTCTTTGTTCATTTGTTTCTCCGTAATTTTCTCCACAGAACCGGAGAGGGTTTTCAGACTTCCGGTAGCATAGCCTACCGTTATCAAGGAATCCAAGTCCAGAGGAATGACAGGAATCTTCTGTGCAAATGTATTTCCGCACAAAACTACCAGAAGAAAGCTAAGAAAAGTTAGTTTACCGTGTTGTCGTATCATAACTATCAGTTTTTAAGGTAATAATACAAATATAACAAAAAAAGAAGGAATCTGGTTGAGTAGATTCCTTCTTTTATTGATATTAATAGCCGCAATATGACTCTTTTTTCGAGTTTTACCGAGGGATTTGCTTACTTCACTATGATTTCATCAGTAAATATCCAGCCACCCAGTTCTTTGCCGGCACGCGCCTGATAACGTACATAGCGTCCCTTGACGGTTCCTTCCCACGAAACATCGGAAAACTTGATTGCTTCTTCCTTGTTAACAACAAAGTCCTGATGCTTCAGTTCCGTAAAATTGACTCCGTCATCGGAAACTGAAATAACCACAGACGCAGGCAAGAATACTTCAGCTCCCACTACCTGCATGAAAGCTGCTGTGACTGAATGAATAGTGGTCTCGTTTTCCATATCAACGGTTACATCGAGGCGGTTCTTCGAGATAAATCCCTGCCATGCACCGTCACCGTAAGTCCAGTCGCCACGGATACCGTCGGTCAAAGTCACATCACCTTGTGCTGCATAAGAGGAGTTGTAAGGAGCGTTATAAATCACTTTCTTTCCCAATGCCAGATGCGTAAGGGGTTGTAAAGATTCCGGCCGACTTCCGATCTCACTCTTCAAATCGAAAGTGTGATAGCCTTTCGCCTGCAAATCCGTTACCGCTTTCAGGGCACGTGCATAGAAGTCCGGCCATGACTTACGTTCCGGAGCCGACCAGGCAACTTCCGCCAATGCCAGCGTACGTGGATATAGCATATATTCCACGTGTTCGGGAGTCGGGACATATTCAGTAAAGAGATTAACTTGCGCACCATACACAAGTTTCGCTTGTTCCGCTGACAATGAAGTAGAAACCGGATTGTAAGAATAGACTTTTTTCAATGGCAAGTATCCACCAATCGCTTCCGGCTGAGAGTACGGAGCGTCCTGATAACTATCCAGATAACAGTAGCCACCCGGCGTCATGATAGCCCGGTGTCCGGAAGTTACAGCTGTAATACCGCCTTCTTCTCCCCGCCATGACATTACAGTCGCGTTAGGAGCCAGTCCTCCTTTCAATATCTCGTCCCAGCCGAGCAGACGTCGACCATGATCGTTCAGGAACTTCTCAATACGATGAATCAGATAACTTTGCAGTTCGTCCACGTGAGAGAGATGTTCGTCTTTCATTCTCTTTTGGCATTTCGGGCAAGTTTTCCACGCTGCCATACCGGCTTCGTCACCTCCTATGTGAATGTATTCGGAAGGGAAAAGCGCCATGACCTCGGTCAGCACATTTTCCAAAAAGGTGAACGTTTCTTCGTTTCCGATACAGAAGTCCGCGTTCTTGTAAGGCTCACCCGCGCAAGAGAGTTGCGGATAAGCTGCCAGCACTTCTTCCGAGTGGGCAGGCATTTCAATCTCCGGAATAATCGTGATGAAATGCTGACGAGCATATTCTACGATTTCGCGAATATCATCCTGTGTATAGTAACCTCCGGAAGCTCCAGGCTCGTCGAAACGGAGGTACTTACGTCCGCCGTTCCACCACGTCTTCCAATTGGCGTCAGTACGCCAGGCTGCAAATTCTGTAAGCAAAGGATATTTCTTGATTTCAATTCGCCAGCCTGCCGCATCTGTAAGGTGCAGATGCAGGCGGTTGATCTTATAGAATGCCAATGCGTCTATCTGTTTCTTCACAAATTCTTTAGAAAAGAAATGACGGGATACATCCAGCATTAAGCCGCGATAAGCGAAACGAGGACTATCCTGCACTTCAACAGAAGCAATGGAATAGCCTGTTCCCGAAGGCTGAGATAATTGCAACAGTGTCTGGATTCCGTAGAACAATCCCGCTCCCGATGTTGCACGGATAAGGATTCGTTCCGGAGTGACGGACAGGGTATAACTTTCGGGAGAAGGCAACTGTTCGCTCTTTTCGGTTATCAACAGAGAAAGTACGTTCTGCGTATCTTTTTTCTTTCCTTTCTTTAGATGAACCGGTAATGCTTGCAGATAGCTTTCCAGAAGTCGAGCTTCTCCACCTTGAATGTTTGTATAAAGTTTTGTTTTCTCTGAGAGTAAAAAAGAGCCCGTACCCTGCTCTATTTTCAGAGGGACAGGGATTACGGACTGTGCATGAAGAGGATGTGCCGCAAAGCACATCCCCAATACCCATAAGAAAAGACAAACTTTAGTGCATCTATTTCTTATATTCATTAATCTACTGTGATTTCATCTACAAACAAGAAAGCAGGATTTCCTTTGCCTCCATGCCATTCCGGTATTTTACTTTCAGACAAGGCAACCACCTTTACATACTGAGTTTTCACCGGAGTGAATGACAATTTATGTTCGTAGATACCATTCTTATCACTTTGTTCCATAGCAGGGTATTCTTCGGAAGCTACTTTGGTAAAGTTCTTACCGTCGTCTGATACTTCTACGGAAAATCCTCTTGCATCAAACACCCAGTCTCCCTTCTCTACGCAAGTAGAAATAGCAACGCTCGAAATCTCGGTAGGTTGCTGAAGGTCGATAGTCATATCCATATCGTTTTTATAGAATGCAATCCAACGACCGGTCTTATAGTTGCCATTTCCTTTCAGTCCGTCTACTAGTGTAGATTCACCTTTAAACATATATTGTTTGTTGACCGGTTGATTAGCTACAATCGGCTTCATGCTGGACTTACTGAAATTGATCTTCTCTGAAATCACACGACTGTTTCCGGTAGGACGAACAGCGATAGCGGAGAAGTCTGCATTTTCCTTGATTTTCAGGACACCTTCATAAAGCGGAGAAGCGGCAGTAGGTTCCGTACCGTCCAATGTATAGTGAATAGGGGCATTGTCAATGGTAGACAACGTGATGTCCAGTGTACCGTCTGCCGGGTTCGGCGTATATTCGGCTGTTACGTTAAACACATGTTTTGCATAATTGTATCCTTCTGCATCATACCACTTAATCAGTTGCGGCAAACGAGACAGGAAGTCTTCATAGTTCTTCTTGTCGGGAGTAGACCACTGGATTTCACACAATGCAGCCCAACGAGGCAATACCATATATTGCGCATGAGAGAAAGTAGGAATATATTCAGTCCAGAGATTAGCTTGCACACCCTTAATATATTTTTGTTCTTCCGGAGTAAGGGAAGTCGGCATAGGTTCGTAGCTATATACTCTTTCAAGCGGCAGATAACCACCAATTCCGAGAGGTTCGTTTTCCGTATCTTTCGTCTGATAATAGTCGAAATACAAATAGGTATTCGGTGTCATAATCACATCGTGTTTCTGTTTGGCAGCTTCGATACCACCTCTTTCTCCACGCCATGACATTACAGTCGCGTTAGGAGCCAGTCCGCCTTCGAGAATTTCATCCCAACCAATAATCTGACGTCCGTGGTCGTTCAGGAATTTCTCAATGTGATTGATTACGAAACTCTGCAAACGTTCTTCCTTACTATGTTTATCATCCGATTTTAACCCCAATGCCTTGATACGTGCCTGACATTTCGGGCATTTCTCCCAGCGTACTTTCGGGCATTCGTCACCACCCACATGGATATATTCTGACGGGAAGATCTCAATCAATTCAGCATATACGTCTTCGAGGAATTTCAATACCTGATCGTTTCCGGCACAAAGCACATCTTCAGATACACCCCATTGTCTCCAAACTTCATACGGACCGCCAGTACAACCTAATTCGGGATAAGCGGCAAGAGCAGCCTGCATATGTCCCGGAAGGTCAATCTCGGGGATAACCGTGATATAACGTTCGGCAGCATACGCTACTATTTCCTTAGCCTCTTCCTGCGTATAGAAACCACCATAAGGTTTGCCGTCATATTCACCGGAGTTACGTCCGATAACTGTTTCCGTTCTCTTAGAACCTATTTCCGTCAGTTTCGGGTATTTCTTGATTTCCAGACGCCAACCTTGGTCTTCAGTAATATGCCAATGGAAACGATTCATATTATGCAAAGCCATCATATCAATATAAGTCTTCACTTCATCTACAGTAAAGAAATGACGACTCGTATCAAAATGTGCGCCACGATAAGCGAAACGGGGAGCATCCTTTATCTCTACTGCAGGCAAAGCAATCTCCGCACCTATTGCGACAGGCAATGACTTACGCAATGATTGAATTCCGTAAAATACTCCGGCCTCTGTAGGAGCAGTGATTGTAATTCCGTCACCGGTAACTTTCAATTGGTAAGATTCCGGATTTTCGGATTCTGTCCCAAGTGCCAATACAATTGCATTCTCTCCTTCTGTTCCGGCTTCGATAACAAAATCTTTTCCGGTAGCTGTTTTCAAGTAGTCTGCCAGAAATTTCGCGTTACGTTGCATATTCTCATTACCTTCCGGATAGAGAATCTTCACACTACTCTTCAGAATGAAGGGGTTTCCCGAGGCTGTTACAATTTCCTGAGGCATGGGAATAATCTGGTAATCAGCTTCTTGATGAGCCGATTGACAAGAGGCAAAAAGCCCTGCTACCGCCAGACATCCCGTTAATTTTAAGAGTTGTTTCATAAACTAAAAAATTAGGTGTTAAGTTATTAATAGAATTATTTAATTATAGGTCTCACGAATATGCTTCACAGTCAGAGGCAGTTCCTCCCCTTTCTTTATTTGAGGAGAAGTAATGAGAATCGTTTTACGTTCTCCGGGCAGAAGATCGAAAAAGTTGTCACTAAAACGGGCACCCTGTAATGGTACTTCGATAAAGACGTCTTTTGCCAAAACAGGAGAAAGAAGTGTCAGTTCGCATTCGCCATCTGTCTGCTTCATTTTATAGGAAATAGTCGTTTCGGGCAAAAGTAGGTCTTTGGTCTTTGCAAAGAAATAAACCGTTTCATCTACCACATGTCCGGATTTGTCTTTCAAGGTAAGCAGCATGAAGCAGTGGAGGAGTTCTTCCGAAAGCGGGCGTTTTGTCGAAGACAGTAAGGCGTCAAGTTTTGTCCGATATACACATTGAGAGGTATTTGCAGGAACCGACAAAGATTTCAAGAGCATCGGTTTACTGATCTTTTTTCCCTCAAAGTCTATGACTTTCATTTCTAATGTCATTTTCTCCAACGTATCAAGGCGATCGGAAAGAAGGTAGACACATAAGCTGTCATTCCGCTGAATAGGGTTGATATGAATAGGAGCAAAAGCACGTTTCGCCTGATAATGCAAAGCTTTCCAGTTACCATAATAGTCGATACTCGACCATGAAACGACGGGCCAGCTATCGTTCAACTGCCAGTATAGAGTACCCATGCAATAAGGACGGTTACGACGGTGAGCTTCCAAGCCATGACGCATTCCCTGGCCTTGCAAAACCAGTCCGACGTATACAAAGTCCTCAAATTTCTCAGGTACGATATAGTCACGTTCCATGTAAGTACGGATCAAAGCATTGCCAATACTACTCTTTTGGTGGGCATTCATCACTTCCGATTCGATTTGATAATCTCCAGGAGCTGCGAATGTAGCAATAGTTTTCATCTCAGGGAAGGATTGGAAACCAAATTCGCTCATGAAACGTGGCAAGTCGGTATCCAATGATTCAAAAGGTTTCTGTCCGTACCAAACACCCCAATTATGGCTATCGCCTATTCCCCATGATTCGGGACGTCCCCAGTTGGCTAGATAAGGGGAGCTATGGATATAAAAGCGGTCAGCATCGAGTTCTTTCACCTTGGCGGGAAGTAGTTCACGGAAGAGTTTGTCGTAACCGGACATCATTTCCTGATAGATTTCCGGAGTGTATTTTTTCTGATACCCCCAATATTTCAAGGCTTCCAATATCTCATTGTTGCCACACCACATAGCCAGCGAAGGGTGGTTGCGAAGACGGCGGATGTTGTAGCAAGCTTCCTCCTCTACCCGCTTCAAGAATGTAGGGTCAGACGGATAAGGGGTACAAGCGAACATAAAGTCCTGCCAAACCAAGATGCCGTTTTCATCCGCCAAATCATAGAAACGATCGTCTTCATACGTTCCTCCACCCCATATACGGACTACATTCATGTTGGCCTCTTTGATATCACGGAACAATGTCTGATAGCGTTCGGTAGTCACAGAGGGCAATAGAGCGTCCTGTGGTATATAGTTGGCACCTTTGGCGAACATAGGAATGCCATTCACTTCAAAATAGAAAGATTCTCCGTCCGCATCTTTCTCGTTCACCAACCGGACGGTACGTAAACCGATACGGTGGGATTGCTCGGCTACCACTTTACCGTCAAAGACAACTTGAGCAGAGAAATCATACAAAGCCGGTTTGCCCCAACCATTCGGCATCCAGCGTACCGGAGACAGGACTTCGGAAGGGATATGGATAGAGTTGAGTCCGGGTTGCAAAGTGACAGAACGGCTAATTACAGTTTCTTCTCCTTTTTCAAATGAATAATTAATCCGTATTTCTGCTTGAATCGATTGAGGAAGTATATTGTTTATTTCCAGTTCATTAGATAGTTCGGCAGAGTGTTCTGTCAGCGACAGTTGCTTGATATGATAATCATTAATGGAAGCGGCGTCATAAAAACGGATTTTTACCGGACGCCAAATACCACTAGTTACCATACGGATTCCCCAATCCCAACCGTAACTGTAAGGAGCTTTACGGGAGAACACACTCAGATGTTTCTCATGGTGGTCATTATCCGCCGGATAGTTGAATCCGTTGGAGGCATATTGAGGAAGAGTTTGCCGGATAGGTGAATGGAAATATATATGGAGTAAGTTTTCCCCTAGACGAAGTTGTGGCTTTACAGGTAACGAATAACCGACAAACATATTATCGGACTTTAACAGTAAGGAACCGTTGAGATAAACATCTGCATAGGTATCAAGACCTTCAAAGATGAGCTGGGCATCATCCCGCTCCAATTGTTCCATTGTAACGGTAAAAGAAGTGCGGTATTCCCAATCTTCGTTTTCCACCCATTGAATCTTCTGTTCATTCATTCCATAAAAAGGAGAAGGAAGTAATTTGTGGTGAATAAGGTCCTGATGTACTGTACCGGGCACTTCTGCCGTTCGCCATAGTTCTGTTCCTGCTTGAGAAAATTCCCAGCCTGTGTGTAGAAGTACAACTTCTGAATTGTCATTACTCTGTGCATACGCCATGCTGCAACAACATAGTAGTCCGCATGCTATCTGAGCCTTTTTTCCTGTCAAATTCAATATCATAGTGGGGGTATTAGATATTAACGGAGTCAAAGATATTACTTTTTTGTCAATTTTCCCCCATTATTCGACCGTTATTTTTATAATTTCCGGAGTACGGACACCGGGCTTCAATTCTCCATTAATATTATAATATGTTTTATCCCACCCCACTAACGCAGCTCCGGCACGCGCTACCAGCGATGTACGGGCAACTTCCTGCCAGATGTCCAGATTGATATTATAGACCAATATACGGTCATTAAACTTATACCATTCTACCGGATGAAGGAGGTAATCTTTTTCAGGACACCGTAGAGCCGCTAGAAATATGTCTTTGTTTACTCCACCTGTACATAATACCAAGCTATCATTTAATGCAACGGCAGCTCCCCCCCCTAAAGATACAACCTCTCCGTCACTTCCTTTCGGAGTAGCTACAGGCATCCATTGCCGAGATACGGAAGAATAACAGTAACCACTTGTGGAAAGTGTTGCCGGTTTTCCTTCCGTAGAAGGAGCAAATCCTCCCCATAAATAGAAACGGTAGTCGTCTCCCCTACGCTGGCCGGCACAAACGGCTTGTGTACGTGCATCTCCGGGATATTCCGGTAACTCATGCCAGCCTACAGAAAGATTAGTTAAATCGAGTCGGAGGAAGGAATTGGATGGCTTTCCGTTTCTATTTCCTCCGGCTATGAATAGTTGTTCCCCAATTAGCGTCCCACACATATTATCCAGAGCATAAGGTAAAGCCGGTAATGTTTCGATGACGACTTTTCCTTTCTTCTTATTTTTCCCATTCTTTTCGCTTTTCTCATCCCAGCGGATTTTATAAACAGAAGTTAGTGCATCCTGACCGTCAGTTCCTCCTATACAGATGATTCCATCCGAACAGGATACAGAAACGCCATAAGCGGCAGAAACGGGAAGTTCTCCAACTTTATTCCAGACAAACACTGTATCTGGATTCATCTCTGCTACATAAATCCCCTGATAGTATTTCTTTTTTCCTCCTTTACCGGCGGGGATTCCGGGAAAATTACAACCTCCTGCCAACAGCAGTTTCCCATTCAGCATTCCTGCATAACAGGCAGAGACTCCTGATTTAAGTCCTTTCTCCGACTTAGGAAATCCCTCCATTCTTTGTAAATGGAGATCGGCAACAAAAGATTCGGGCGCTTCCGCACGAAAAGTTGACGCGGGCAAACCTGCCTCATTCACCAAATTTGCACGTGTGAAAGGTTGCCAGCCATAACGGATATATCGCGGACGTTTCACTTGTTCGCTATATACTTTTATCTGACCGTTTATTATTTCGGCAACTGCGGGATAATAAACGCCGTCTGTCTCGGCAACTTCAAACGTACGCAAAGGACCACCGTCCGAACTCTTCAACCCCTTGCCGTAATCAAAAGTAACATATACGACATCTTCACAAAAATCGGCCCGACAAAATAAAGGTCCGGAAGGCAACACATCATGCATTCCATAAGTTTTATTCAATGCCCAGCGAGCCAAGCGTTCTCCAACCGGTTTTTTATTTCTAGGATGTACATCCAACGAATCACCATAATCACTTGATACTGCCATACCGGTATTCGGAATTTCAGCCATCATTCTACGCTGGCTGTCACGGAACCACGGCCACGAAGGACGAGCTATACTGGAAAGCTGTACATAATAGAATGGCAAATCCTCATTCTTCCAGTTCTTACGCCAACTACCGACTAAGAGTTTAAAGAGCTTCTCATGAGCTTCGCAATTATGAGCGTTTGATTCCCCCTGATACCAGATCACACCTCTGACGGGATATTGCTCCAACGGCCGAATACCGGACTCGTATAAATAACAAGGTTCATAAGGGTGGCGCTGAAACTTCTCCTTCGAGAGTTTAACATTCAATGCAGCTCTTCCACGTACCCAGTCCTGTATAAAGTCATTACGCGTCCAATCTTTTAATATAGCCGGGAATTGATATTCCAACGTATTCCGGTCAATCCATGATTCGGTGGGTGAACCGCCGATAGCATTACAGATCAACCCCACCGGAACCTTCAAGCTATCCCGCAACATCTGACCGAAATAATAAGCGATTGCAGAGAAATGGGCAGCATTGGCAGGAGTACAAATTTCCCATTCGGTCTCCTTATAATATTGAAGATGATTCAAGGAATCGAGAACGGAAGCGTCCCATTGCACTGCGTCCGTGCGCCAGCGCGCTTTCATGTCATACAAACGTAACTGTTCGTCGGCAGCTTGAGGAATGTCTTTTTTGCCGGTAATAGTCTGCCGTAACATAAATTCCATATTCGACTGACCGGAGCATAACCAAACCTCTCCTATCAAAACATTTGTATATTTCAAGATTCTATGAGGGGTAGAAATTGTTAGCGTATAAGGTCCTCCCGCTTTCAACGGTGATAATTTCACGGACCATTTACCGTCCGGTGCAGCCTTTGTAATCCACCGCTGGCGGTCTATGCAAACTGTTACTTGCTCTCCTGCATTGGCTCTCCCATGAACCTTCAAAGGAGTATCGCGCTGAAGAATCATATTATCCGTATAAAGCGGAGATAATTTCAAGCCTCCATAATCTCCGGTGATAGCCGAGTAAACTGTTCTCGCCATTATCGCAGCCCCTTCAGCAGCAGGATGAACAGCGTCCGGCAAAAGATAAGGATATGGATAAAGCGGTTCGTGGAAATCGATTAACTGTACCCCGGCATAGCGTGCCACCGTTTCAATAGCCGTTTGTATCTCTCCATGCCAATCACGGGTTCCCGACAAAAAACGGGTATGGCGGTCGGCAATCGGAGTCATTCGTGCAATGATAATCCGTACAGCGGGATTGGCCTCACGGAATGTATCAATCAGCTTCAAATAATCTTTCACAAAAAAATCACGGTAGTTAGGCCAATTGCGAGGGTCGGTATCATTGATACCCAAATGAATGACAACAATATCTCCTGCAAAATCCAATGCTTTCCGATATTCTTCCTGTCGGGTATAAGGGCGATGTCCCTGATTAAGCAGGGTAGCGCCAGGTTTCCCGAAGTTCTCGACTTCATAACGTTCTCCCAGCAGCTTTTGCAACTTCACAGGATAAGATTGTGTTGCACGGTCAGATAATCCTGTACCATAGGTAATACTGTTTCCTACACATGCAACCTTTATCCGTTGCTGGGCAGACAACACCCAACAAACGAACAGACAGACGAATAATAGTAAAATCTTTTTCATTTATTTCTTCCCAATGTAAGGTTTCACAATCTCTACCCATTTCAAGTAACCTTTCCCCAGAAGATGCAAACCATCATTTGTATAGGTAGTGTTCATCTTTCCGGTTTGTTTGTCTATAAAATGGGAGTACAAATCTATATAGGTCGCTCCTTCTTTTTCTGCCAAGCCGACTAACCCTTTATTGATTTCAGGGATAACCTGCCAACGGGAAGTATGTCCCTTGAACATATTGTAATGGTCGGTGACCGGAAGAACACTTTGCAGATATAGCTTTGTTTTAGGCGAATCTGCCTTTATCTTCCTGACAATCATCTCAATACGGGATACAATAGTATCGGCGGGAGTTCCCCTACTCACATCATTAATACCAATCAAAAGAAATATTTTAGCGGGCTTTCCCTTCAGGATAGCATCAAGACGGTCATATACTCCCATACAAATGTCGCCGCTGATTCCACGGTTTTTGACATGTTTGTTCTTGAACAGTTCCGCCCATTCGGCACCGTTTGTGATACTGTTTCCCAGAAAAATAATGTCACTGGAAGTAACAGGCAGTTCTTCAAACAATGTAGCACGCTGGTAGTAAAACGTAGAATATTTGCGTTCTTGTGCGCGGCATAACAAAGACAGGGTCAATATGACCACTAAAAAAAAGATCTTTTTCATGACTATTCTTTTTATTTACTCATTAGCATATCCGTTTTTCATTATAGCATATCTGAGTTTCATTATAACATATTCAAATCTGCTCATAGCATATTTATAAATAGTTCTCTCTCTATAATCGATATGTCACTCTAGTGTTTTATTTGGTGAGTAAATGAGTCCTTCTACCGCTTTCTGTCCGTCAAGAGTAACAAAGACAGTAGTAAACATCCATTTTACTAGCCGGACTTCCGGGCTAACAAACTTCCCTACCGGTAATTTCAAAAGTACTTTATTCCAGCCTTTTTGCAGATGAACTTCCAAAGGCGGGCGTGCCACACAATTTTCGTTGCCCAAAGCTATTTCATTGCTTTTGGTGCGGTGAGTAGCTGTCCAGACAGGCGGTAATATTTCCTGTTCATTTATCCAGATACGGCTTTCCTTATAATCCCATTTTCCCGGCAGAGGAGGAAGATCGGCTTCGGAGCGTCCGTAATTCTGAAATTCAGCCCACAAACCAACGTTTTGTTCTTTCGGCGAATAGACATAGGTGTAGGCGTAGGCCGTATGGTTTTCTTTCGGTTCTTTATAAAATCCGGGAATAAGCGTCCCCCACACGTGGCGTAAATAGATTCCGGCACCAATAGCAGGACGCACATTGTATGTTTTTCCTCCATAGCTGTAACTATCCTGCAAAGTTTCTTCCGGAGGAAAAGCCTTTGCCAGATTTCCTTCGTTCGGGAAAGCATCTGTAATATTCCATTTCACATTTGTCTGGCGGACATACGCAAACGGATAACCGTCAAAAGTATGTTCTTTATGCCACAACAAACGACGTTCAAAATCGGCAAAACTTCTGAATAGTTCCGAATGCTCGTCGGTTGGAAGTATTGTTCCGTTCTTATCGAAATATTCCGTCCCACCACCTTTCCAGGCACGTTCCGCCATAGCCAGCATATTAGGATAGAAATTATTTTCGATAATCATCCCCCACTCGGTACTGACTAACCTGTCATTCCAGATAGCCAGGATTGTCCCTGCCAAATCTTCGCTTCCTTGTTCCTTATTATAAATACGACTATTGTACAATGCTATGATATCACCAAAGGTGTCAAAATGATTCAGATAATGAAAACGTGAGTCAATGGCGGGAATCCCTTTCTGCGCCTTTCCACGATAACTCCAAAGTTGAGTCATGTCAATCTCCCCGGGTTTGTAGTGCCAACCCGGATTCCATGAAATTACTTTCTTACCTTTGGAACGTACATAGGACACCATTTCCGGCACAAAACGGGGATTGGTAAACTGCACTTCATCCGTACCGATATGCAAATAAGGCACATCAAACGTTTCACAGACTTCATCCATCAACAATTTCAAAATTTTCATCCCTTCAGGACTTTGCATATCATGGCGGAAAGTACGTATAAATGCAGCGCTATGTCCGGGCATATCTATTTCGGGAATCAGCGTCATGTGATGTGCTTTACAGAATGCAACCAACTCCTTGGCTTCTTCCAACGTATAATATTTGCCGGGCATGCGGGTGGTATTCGCACTATCGTTCAGCATCGGAAAAATCTTACTTTCCAGACGCCAGGATTGATTCTCGGTCAAATGCCAGTGAAAAACATTGATTTTGAATTTGGCAAGCGCGGCGATTTCACGCTTAAGTTCATCCAGTGAAATGTAGCTTCTTCCAACATCCTGCATAAATCCGCGAACCCGGAAAGCAGGCCAGTCGATGATCTCAGCTCCTTGAATATGCGTTTTTGAATTCCTTTTTTCTGCCAGCTGCCTTAAAGTTTGCATAGCCCAATAAACACCGCGTTCGGTTACAGCCTCAACAATTATCCGCTTCTTTGTGATGCTCAGTCGGTAGGCTTCATCCTGGTTCATCGGTATTTCGGGGAGGGTCGGCAGTAATTTAACTTCAATAGTACCGGTTGCCTTGGGGGAGACGGTTCCTCCCATTTCGGAGATAAGAGTTTCCCACTCCTGTTGAAGCACAGGAGTGGAAAGCTGTACCTTATTCACCTGAAAGTTTAAATGAGAGGGGGTAAACTTTTGCGGCTGGGGGAGCAGGTGATAATCACCTGCTTTTACCACTGAAATTGTGCATAAGTTAATTATAATATATATAAATAATATGAGTCTGTTTTTCATGATTACAGGTCGTATGATAATTCCTATTGTATTATATCTCTCAGCCGGATTGCCTGAAAAGTCATATGAGCAACACTGCTTTCATATAATATGCCGACTGTCTCTTTATCAATCATTGTCAAACAAGAATATCCCCAACCGTCACCTTCATCCAGCATCACTTGATGTTCGGGTAGCCACGTGATACCTCCATCCAGACTGGCCTTGATCGTGATATGATGACGACCTTTTACCGTATTCGGATTGGAGAATAAAAGAATATCCTTATTTAATGTGTTGTCTGCCGCTTTCACGCTGATTAAACTTGCCATACACACCGGTTCCTGTAAAGCTTTACGGGAAGAAGGATGTTCTGTCCAAGTCTTACCGAGATCCTTGGTAGTAGCGACAGCACGACTGCCTCCACGGTTATCTCTCATATTTAACATCAGTACGCCAGGCTCCACTTCCGCTACCTGAGCTTCTGTTGTATTGGTGCGCGCATAGTTATGGATTTTCCATGTTTCGCCACGGTCTTTGCTATACATAATTCCCGCATTCGGAACACGGGTAGAATCGATAAACTGAATCGGGAATACCAATGTGCCGTCTTGCATGGTGATACCTCGTCCCGGTCCTTGCAAAAGGAAATACCAGGATGGATCTTTCACCTGATCTGTTATATTAATAGGCTCCGACCACGTTTTACCATCGTCCGTACTCTTTGACAATACCAACTGGGCCGTATGATTCATATCCATTCCCGGATAAGAACTCCACCAAGCACGCTGATTACCCATTCCATGTGTCCAAGCCGCCACCACCCATGTTGTGTTGGTCTTGGTATCCACTAAGATCGAAGGGTCGCCAACACCGTTCTGCGCAGCAGGCAAACCGCCAGTTTCACCAAAAGCTAAAGGTAAACGCATCTTCTCCCATGTTTTACCACCGTCTACACTACGGCTCAAACCGACGTCCACATGTTCCTGCAAATCAACACTGCTATTATAACGTACATCATAAACTCCCAGCAATGTTCCTTTATTAGTAGTTGCCAATCCCGGAATACGGAAGGCAGCCGAACCATCGTCACCGGCATGGCGTACCCCTACTCCTACCCTATGAGCTATATTCTCCGGCGAAACCGTATGCATAAGTGCTTCTTTATTATCAACCTTAACAGTAACAATCTTAGCTGACACTTTATCCAGCAAAGAGGCGCCCGGTTTCATTTGCAGACTGATCCAGAAATAATTGATTCCGGGAAAAAGTTTCTGATTAGCATTCAGTATCACTTTCCGCCCGGGATTATTTACCTGTGATTTATTAATCGAATAAGAAGGATTCGCAGCCAATGTCTTCCCCGGCGTATGGCTGGAAATATAAGATACGGGAGTAAAAAATTTCTTACCATAGTTTTGTCTGGCCTCCGTACCACTATAATATAACTTAACGGACTGTATATCCGCCATATTCACATCTTTGCCAAAATTCAAAACTACTTCATCCAAACTACGACTCTCTTTTGCATTCAAACGCAACATAAACAACACGTTATCCTGTCGTTCAATCAAAATTGGAATCTGAGTTTCACGCACAAATACAGTATCCGATGCAACAGCCTGCAAAGTCCCACAGACAGATAAAAAAAGGATAGATAATAATAAAAGTAGGTTTCTTTTCATGGTATTATTAATTGTTTGGGCACAAAGATATAAATTTATCATATTACCAGCAAATAATTAAATATTTTATTATATACAAGAATATTAATAAACTAGCATTAGTGTGCCATTTCTTTCTTTAAAAGGAAGAAAAAGATAAAAAGCGAGATAGATAAATTAGTCCCTATCCCGCTTTTTATCACAATGTACTAACTTTTATTCCGGCTGCTTTTTATAAGTGTCATATCCCGGAGTTTGTTCCAGTAATGGATTGATATTCATCGTGCTAATATCCAATGGCCATAAAAGTTTATGCTTTTCACTCGTACTAATCAAAGGAGAAGTAGACGGATAATTGGCTGCTGCCGAAAACACCAACGAATTATGAGAAGCATCCTGCATACGTACAACATCAAACCAACGTTTACCTTCCCAGACAAATTCCTTATCGCGTTCGTGCAATATAGCCAATTCGTTTGCTTCAAAACTACCGTCAGCGTATTCGTGCCCGGCATAGTCGTCGCCATAAGCACGCTTACGTACATCATTAACATAAGTACTGCATGATTCACCTAATCCGTTTGCCACTTCGGCCATCATAAGCAAAGCGTCCGCATAGCGATAGATAATAATATCCGTATCATAAATACGATTGTTATTAGAGTTAATTGAACCTATGCCTTTTTTCATAACGCAGCCAAAACTTGCAGGATCTTTATCTTCTTGAGTATAATATTCCAAAAAGGTTACATCACGACGAGTATCTTTTTCATCATAGGCAGACCAGAAATCATAGGTATATTCATGCCTGAATACACCGCCAGTCCCTTTCAGATTCAAAGTGTCGGTTTCTATCCGCTTGCTGTCACGTCCATACACCTGTCCGATAAATACTGCATCCTGATATAAAAATTGCCCAGCCCAGTTGGTTGCTTCACCGTCGGCAAAGTGTAATGTGAAAATAATCTCTTTATTATTACGATTGGAAGTACTGAAAACATTTTCAAAATCGGACAGTAATTCAAACTTACCTATAATCTGATTCAAAGCTGCTTGAGCAACCTTCAAATCAGTTGTTCCGGTAGCAGTATGTCCGGTAATGGTCACTTTAGCAGCCCACATATATATTTCCGCTTTCAACATCAGGGTAGCAGCTTTGGACCATATTGTTTTATCGTAACTATTTGTCACTGTAATATCTGCATAATTATTCTCTGATTTTTGAATATCACCTTTTATAAATTCAAGCGTTGCTTCCGCTGTCGCACGTTCCACATAAAATTTGTCCGCAGTCACCTTGCCATTCAAGAGTTCAACTTCAGTGACAATAGGCACTCCCCCATACGTCTTATAAAGCATGAAATAATATAATGCCCTCAATCCATACGCTTGAGCCAAATAGTGTTTTCTGTTTGTATCATCCAGGAAACTGCATTCATTCTCTACTTGCTGAATAAAATGATTGACTTGCATGATTGGAGAATAAAGACCGTACCAATTACTAATACCCGGCCTGTCTTGATCAATTACATTGGAACGGAGATTAGCATAGTTCAAACTAGTATTTTCAGATGAAGTTCCTACACGTTGTGTTCCACCACGAACTTCTCCTAGAACATAGAACATATCATAATAACTTCTCAGTTGAGAATGCATACCTGTCATATATCCATCAACTTGAGCTTCATTATTCCAATAGTTTCCACTTCCGAAATAATCCTCGGGAGTCAAATCCAAAGCATCGCATGATGTATAGAGGACAGAGGATACAAATAAAGAAATGATGTATATTATTTTTTTCATAATCTGTCTTTTTTATATGTTAGAAAGAAACGTTGATACCAAAAATTACAGTGCGAGGCAATGGATATCCACCGTTGTTATCCGCCTTTTCAGGTGAGAACAAGTGCTTCGCTTCTGTCAGATAACCTAAGTTTTGTCCTGTCACAGATAATTCCACGTTACTCAATTTAGCTTTTTGCACCCATATCGACGGTAACCGATAAGTTAGCGACAGTTCACGAAGTGCCAGATAATTACCATTATACACAAACATGGAAGAACTACGGCAATAGTTTCTCTTTCCCAACTGATCCGCCCAAACATATGTAGGATATTTAGCGTTCGGATTGTCCGGTGTCCAAGTATCCTTAGTTTCCTGGATAGTATTATATGTACCTTGCGCGCAAGCCATAATCCACATTGATTTCCAGTCTACCGCTTTGAACCCTAAAGCATAGTCGAAACGCGCCGATAACGTCAAGTCTTTCCAGCTCACCGTAGTATTGAAACCGCCTGTCCACTTCGGTACCGTATTTCCGACCTTTACCATATCATAATTATCAATCACGCCGTCCCCATTGACATCTTTCCATTTTACGTCACCTGGCTGAATAGGTAGTGCGTTTTCTTTTTGGCTGTCGGACAATTTATTATAACCTTCTGCCCCTCCATATAAAGGTCTGCCGGTCGATCCATTATTACCGGACGTAATATCAATCAAACCAGCCGGTATCTCATCCTGTGATTTATAGATACCATCAGCGATAAACATATACAAGTCACCCGGACGTTGTCCTTCCTGATAGCCTCCTACCCACATTTTAGCGTCACCATAGCCGGTATATACCTGATATGCATCTTGTCGATTACGTTCCAGCCCGTTATCCGGCAACGCTACGACCTTATTTTTGTTCAGTGCTCCATTCCAGTTCAGATTCCATTTCCAGTCTTTCCGGTCAATAATACGGAAAGCCAGTTCAAACTCAAATCCTTGATTCTGGAACTTACCGTTATTGGAAACCACAGAACCTACTCCAGACGTGGAAGGTACGGTGATATTAGCATATTTATCACTAGTCAGACGATTATAATAGGTCAAATTAGCATTAATACGATTTTCGAGAAAGCCTAAGTCAAGACCGATTTCAAAAGTTCTGGATTTCTCCCACATCAGATAAGGATTAGGAATACTTCCCAAAAGAAATCCCGTAGCGCCATTGTAAGTATTACTACCGTATGACCCCTGTACGGTATAATTGCCTACAAAGTTCTTGTTGACATTACCGTTCAGACCGAAACTTGCACGTAATTTACCAAATGAAAGTATATCGCTTGTGTTTGCCATAAATTTCTCTTTGCTGAAAACCCACCCGGTCGAAACACCCGGAAATACTCCCCAACGGTTTTCTTTTGCCAGTTTAGAATAACCGTCTTTTCTAAGTACCAGTGACAAGAGATATTTTGATTGATAATCATAATTTACACGTCCGAAGAAAGACATGATACGTTGACGTGAATGCCAAGAGTCAATAGAGCGTTTTCCCTCTTCTTTTGACGTATACTGTAAATCCATAAAGTCGTCGGTCGGGGCTCCCGAACCGGATGCATTGAAACCTTTATTATAAGAATCATAATATTCGAAACCAGCCATCGCATCCAGATAATGATCTTTGTTTATCTGATAATTATAATTTAATACAGCATTATAGGTCTGATCCAGTGTGCGGTCATAATAAGCAGAGGTGCTGCGTGAAGTAACCTTATTTCCCGGAGAACTTAAATAATCCTTATTAAAGCTTTCGTCCTTTTCTTCCTGATAATACCAGATTGCACCAAGCTTTAACGAAAGTCCTTTCATGAAGTTTACAGTGAAAGATTGATTCATTGTAAACTTATCAGTGTTCTGATCCCGGACAAACTTATCAAAATTATACTGCTGATTACCATCCCCGGAGTTAGGGCCTAACAGCATCTCTCCATCTGCATTGTAACCGCGGAAAGTAGGAGGCAATGACAAACAACGAGAAAAATAATTAGCCTCTGCTGTCTGAGTTGCAGGCAACCCGTTCCAAGTAGCGTCCGCAAAATTAAAACTGGAACTGGAAGTTAACCATTCTTTCAGCTTATAATCAGCATTGAAGGTAAAGGTTATACGCTTATACCAGTTGCCGTATGCCGTACCGTCACTCTTATTATAACCTAACCCGGCATAGTAGTTCCCTTTTTCATTTCCGCCACTTACACTTAAATTATAATCCTGTGAAAATGCTGGAGTTTGGACGTTGAAATCTGCGATGTCTGTGTTTTTATAAATAAGTTTATCCCCATAGATAGGGTCGATCATTGTTTGCCAACCCTGATCCAACAAAAAAGCCAGATTATCAGTATATTTCATTGTACTCCAAATAGCAGAACTCGTTTTGTTTCCATCCAGAGGGGTCACCCCGTCACTCGCAAAATAAGCATTACCTGTACCGTAAGGAGTAGCACTAGTCAATGAACTAAGTGAAGACCATGCCTTCACAGCGCTTCCGTCCGGATGTTTCATATCTCCCATATAAGCATTCTTATATCCCATACGCATCCAATAAATATAATCTCCGGCATCAAGAAACTCATAGGAATTTTTGAAATAGTTTAACCCGAACTTTGCTTTCAGGTTCACTTCTGCTCTTCCGCTTTTTCCGCGCTTGGTTGTAACAAGGATTACACCATCATTGGCACGTGCACCATAGATTGCAGTAGCACCGGCATCTTTCAATACTTCCATTGATTCAATATCATCCGGATTGATATCACTCAAAGAAGAACGTACCTGTCCATCAATCAGAATCAGAGGAGAGCCAGAACCATCAAAGTTAGTACCTCCACGAAGGACCAGCGTCGGTGTACTGCCCGGATTACCGGAAGTCTGGCTAACGGACAAACCTGCAACAGCTCCGGATAATGCCTGACCGGGATTTGAATACAATCCCTGCTTCAATGTTTCTTCTTTTACCTTGGAAATTGAGTTGGTAACTTTAGTACGCAACTGTTTACCGCCATAACCGGTTACTACCACTTCTTCCAGCATCTCAGAATCTTCTTTCATCTGAATCCGGAAAGAAGTCTTTCCTTTAAGATCAATTGTTTGTACTTGATATCCGATATACGAAACTCTGATTTTTCCGTCCGGATTCATGTTTAATACAAATTTACCATCGATGTCAGTAATGGTACCATTTGTTGTACCCACTTCGACAACACTCGCTCCGATGATTGGTTCACCAGCAGCATCGCTTACCACACCGGTAATTGTTTTTGTCTGTGCCATAGCCCCTATGGAGCAGAAAAGACACAACATAAGCAAAAGGATGTCTTTTTTCATTAGTATTACTTTTAGTTAATAATTGAAATAATTTTAGATACTTATCTAAGTCCAATTAGAACTAATCTTCCGGTAATACCTCATCTCCCTACGTCAGATTCCTCTTTAGAATTTTCATCGGAGCAAAAACATATTCGCAAAATCGACCTGTTTTCTACCTATTTAAGATATAACTCTTCCCTTTTATTCATGACTTTAATAATGCATATTTTTATATTTAATAGCATATATAAGAAAATAATTTATTAAATACTTTGCAGATATTAATAATATAAATATATTTGCAGCGATTTAAGATATACATATCGGTGATTTATATCTAAATCCTCTATAAGATAGAAGAAAATATGAATAAATAACTCAACTAAGTTCTAATTGAACTTATGCATTCACTTGTAACCACTATCTATTCATTCACCAATAATACTTATAAAAACAGGCATTTATTTATTGACAACACCACACTTATTCAATTCTCTAGGGGTTGTTGTAGAACCAAAATCAATTACCGGTATAATGACAGATTGCATAAGCAAAACAGAGTCATCTATATAAGTGTAACAGCAACAGGTATCACAAATGGTACGGATTCTTTAAGTCCCCGACAATTATTGAGCCCCAGGACGATTACTTCAAACGTTTGCTCATGTTTGTTAACTACAACTCCAATAAATTTGTTCAGACCTCCTTCACCATACCTATATATCACATCGTTTTGAGAAATCTAAAGCAATGCTTTAGGAGGTGTAAAGCATAGCTTTTGCCTACTTAAAGCAGTGCTTTATAAAATCCTAGAAGTTTGTTTCAACTACAAGAAGGAAAAATATACGCGATGAGTATAATTTATGCTATAAGCATATTCAGATTTACTATAATGAAATAAAGACTTGCTATAATGAAAAATGGAAGTGAACTCCTCGCACCCCATCCTTTATCCACTAACACAGACAAACAGGGAAAAGTGAAGAAATGAATGTTTTTCAAAAAAAGAAAACCTTACCAGTGATGAATCCAAAATAAGGGGTTGAATTCAGCACTGGCGGTTTCTTGTCAAATTCTGCGTAACTGACAACACCTGAACATCATCTGCGTTACGCTTCATATATACTTGCAGACTTTTATCTTGCCGGCTTCTCTACGTGCTTTACTAAATAAAAGTATCTTTAACTATCAACAGTGATATCTCAAAGAAGCTCTTTACAAAGCATATAACCACGAATCATCATACGAGGTATATGGAAAGGTCCTTTAAAAAGATTCCCCTTAGCGGGTTGGGCCACAGTACCGTCGCGATGAAGATAACCATACCATTCCCCATATTCCTTATCCGGGAAATGAGCATAAGCCCAATCACTCACCTGTTGATGCATCTGAAGATATTTTTCATCTCCGGTAGCCTGATAAGCATATAAAGTGGCAATAATAGCTTCTGTTTGCGGCCACCAGAATTTCATATCCTGAGAATAGTCCTGAACAGGAAGATTCCGACAGTCACGGAAATTGATAATTCCTCCGAATTCCTTGTCCCATCCCCACTCCCAAGACCAATCAAGAATCTGAAGAGCCAACTGAAGTAAGTCCTTATCCCAATTACGATATTTAGCTTCTTCCATGATAAACCACGCAGTTTCAATACAGTGCCCCGGGTTTATAACGCGCCCGTTACAAGTATCTATGAATTCACCGTCAGGTCCCACCATTTCAAGCAAAGCTTTAAACTCCGGATGAATAAAATATTTACGTAACGCTGCAATCGAAGTATCTATCTGCTCTGTCAACGACGGATCATCAATAACCATACGGATACGAGAAGCCGTGTTAATCAAGATCATTGTTATAGAATGACCTCTTGAAGGCAGAGTAGGCAAATATTTTGGCTCAAGAAATCCCGGAGTATTCAGGAAATGCAAGGTACGTTTAAATATATCCAAAGCTTTTTTCGCATATTCTTTTTCACCTGTTGCTAATGCATACTCAGCCATTGCTATTGCAGCAAAACCTTCAGAAAACACATAACGGCGTTTACGCAAGGGCTTTCCGTCTTCTGTAACTTCAAAAAACATATGTCCGTCCGTATCAAAACAATGTGCTTCGATAAAATCAATACAACTTTTTGAGGCTGCCAGCCATTGAGGATTCTTTTCTATATTATTATATGCATATGCAGCTATAAATCCAAAACGTCCCTGAAACCAAACCGACTTGGTAGTATCTATCAAACTACCGTCACGATTAACGCATGTATACACCCCTCCATGTTCTCTATCTAACCCATACTTCATCCAAAACGGCATAATATTATTTATTATATCGTCTTTATATGATATAGCCCACTTACTCAAATATTCTGTTGTATTCATGCTATGCGTTTTTAAAATTTATTGCATCGGTCAAAAAAATGAATAGCTTCAAGTTCCGCTTTCATCTGCGCTTCTTCCTCATCTGTCATATTCTGAAACGGAGTACGGTTCTTGCCCAAATCAAGCCCTATCAACTTCATGATACGTTTTCCGCCGACAATATTCCCACGGAAATGACAAATCACGTTTATTACTTCTTGTGAGAAGTTTTGGCGTTCGCGAGCAGTTTCTATATCACCTGCCTCCCAAGCCTCAATAATACCGACCAATTCTTTACCGTTATAATTAGTTGTTCCTCCAATGCCACCTTGAGCGCCTCCCATAGCCAGACAAGGAAGAATTGTCTCATCCTGTCCATGCAGCATATCGAATTTTCCATTTTTATATAAACGACATTGGTTATATTCATACATACTCTCAAAAGTATATTTAATACCTGCAAAATTGGGAACACGACCGTCTACCGCTTCCAATAGCTTAACCATTGGTAAAAAAGCACCATTGAACGCCGGAATATGATAATAATAGAAAGGCAGTTCGGGTGCCCCGGCTGCTATTTCTTCGATATATTTTACCAGTTCCTCAATACGACCAATCTTCGGAAAAGGAGGAGCCATAGCACCAATCCCCCATGCGCCTATTTTTTGTGCATGCTCTGCCAACATACGGCTAGCCTTTACACAGCAGCTACCAACATGCACTATAACCTTAAAACCCTCAGGAGCAACAGAAACCCAACGTTCGGCCAATCGCATACGTTCTTCTTCTGTCAACATATAGCCTTCACCGGAAGAACCATTGATAAACACTCCTTGCAGTCCATTCTTTACCAGCATCTTAGCATATGCTTCAATTGGTTCTAAATTCACCTCACCATTCTCATAAAAAGGAGTAAACGGTGCGTCAATAAGTCCTTTAATTCGTTCCATTATTTTATTTTTTATAAAGTTATATATACTCTTAATCTACCATATTATCTGTCTTCGGCCTTAAGAAATAGATTTGAAGTACCAATGCCACAGCCACTACAATGCTCAACATTGCAAATCCCTGTCCCAAGCTTCCTCCATCCGTCCATTTCCCTAACACTTCTGTCACAGCAGCTCCGGCAAACACGCCGGTCATATTCATAATACCATAAGCCGTTGCACGATGTTTCGCCGATACAAACTGACATAAAATAGGCATATTATTAGCGTCAAATATTCCAAAGCCAATTCCGAAGAGTAAGCCTGCACCAATCACGCTAACAAAACTATGTCCAAAACCCAGCAGAAGTAAAGCCGGTATAGTCATTCCCAAACCGATAGCTCCGGTATAGACCCGTCCACGAATATTTTTTTGTACCCAACGGTCTGACAAGATGCCACCTAAAATAACGCCGATAAAAGAAGAAACTGCAATCGTTATGGTAGATATCGGGCCGGCTTCGGACATCGGAATATTCAAACTATCTGCAAATAAGGTCGGAAGCCAATTCTTTGTTGCCCACCCCGGAAGACTGGGAGCAGCAAAATAGAAAAGAATAATCCAAAATGCCCAGTTAGTAAACAGTAAGGAAAGCCCACTTATTATAGAAGGTTTCTTTTCTCCAGGAACATTATCTATTTTCTTGCTAGAAACATTATGAATAGGATTTTCTTTCAAAAATAATATGAGTACCAAAGAATAGACAATCCCCACGATACCAAACCAATGAAAAGTAGCCTGCCAGGAGAAAGCCGCAGCAGCCGTAGCTCCAAAACCACCAATAGCCTGCCCTACATATAAACCGGTCATGTGTACTCCCACTGCCAAAGAACGTGACTTCCCTTCGTGCCAGTCAGCAATTAACGACAAAGCCGAAGGAATATACAATGCTTCACTGACTCCCATTATAGCACGCAGCCAATAAAGTTCATGAAAATCATGGGCATACCCCATCAAGAAAGTGACAGCGGACCAAACAAAAAGACTACCGACAACTAGCCACTTACGATTTACCCTATCCGCTATAATCCCGGCAACGGGACTCATAAAACCATAGATCCACAAAAATATAGCCATTAAAGCCCCAAAAGCTTCTGCTTTATTCAGTTCTACAATATCTACTTTCATAGCTTCTTGCATAGTAGAAAGCATTTGGCGGTCCATATAATTAAGAAGTGCCACTATCCACAATAAACCGACTACTACCCAAGGATAAATACTTTTGTTTTTCATATAAAGCAATTTTTATGTTTCACTCGCATTAAATTATTGCAAACATAATACTATTTTTATTATAAGCCAAATATTTAATTAAATATTTTATTATATATTCGAGGATTACTAAATGGACTAGAGTCTATAACACTTTATGCATGAAAAAGGTAGTGCCTTCTGCTATGGACGACACTACCTTTTCCATATAAAAACAACAATAATTCAGAGCTTCACTTTGGCTATCAGTTTACGTATTTTACCACTACCAATAACCGGAGCATGAGGATCTTCCGGATATACAATCACAAACTGCCCCGGAAGCAAACTAACATAGGTAGTAGGACGATCTGAATACAGAGCACAATCTTCTTCTTTTGAATATGCCTTAGTCTCGTTTTGCAAATCTTCTAAAGCTTTCCAACCAATCATTTCCTCACCCTCCAACAAGATATGTACATCAATATAGTCATGATGCAATTCTAAAACCTGCTGATCAGAAGTTACGCACTCCGGATTCACATTATTAATAAATAGATGATCACCATCAACCTCAATACGCCCCAAATCGGCATGAAGCAAATCATGTGTTTTCACATAGTCAAACAAAGACTTAAACAAAGGGTGAAGTCCTTCAATCCGCTGACTATTTTGCAGATTAGATACAATCATATTTTTCCTTTCATTTATAATTAAACAATAATCGCACAAACATAAGTCTTATATTTAATATTCGGTTTATTATTAATAAAAATATTTATTATATTAAACCTGACACTCAAAAGCCCTTTATTATTATTTCCGACGAAAAAATATCAGAAATTGAGAATATAATAAATTCAAAGACAAGAAATCTCTATTAATAAATAAATTTATTATCTTTGCGGGAAAGAATAAAGAAGAACTAAGATGAAACAACATTTACTGAAAGAAATAGAAGTAGGGACTAAAAACGCTCTTCTTAAGAAGAAGATTATCACACATTATATATATAATGGTAGTTCAACTATTACGGATTTAGCAAAGGAGCTAGATCTTAGTGTCCCAACTGTCACAAAATTCATTAGTGAAATGTGTGAGGAGGGCTATATAAATGATTACGGCAAACTGGAAACGAGTGGAGGGCGCTATCCTAGCTTATACGGCCTAAATCCCGAATCAGGATACTTCATTGGAGTAGATATCAAGAAATTTGCAATTAACATAGGCCTGATCAACTTTAAAGGTGATATGGTAGAGTTAAAGATGAATATCCCTTTCAAATCAGAAAATACGTCGGAAGCACTTGAAGAATTATGTAAACTTATCTTGCAATTTATAAAGAAAGTAGATATTGATAATGATAAAATATTAAATATCAATATAAATGTTTCCGGCAGAGTCAATCCGGAATCCGGATATAGTTTCAGCCAGTTCAACTTCGAAGAAAGACCGCTGGCGGAGGTGTTGACTGAAAAAATCGGATTTCGAGTAACAATTGACAATGATACACGCGCCATGACATACGGAGAATATATGAAAGGGTGCGTAAAAGGAGAAAAAGATATTATTTTTGTAAATGTCAGCTGGGGGCTGGGTATCGGCATTATTATTGACGGGAAAATATATACCGGCAAATCGGGATTTTCCGGAGAATTCGGGCACACAAATGTTTTCGATAATGAAATCATCTGCCATTGTGGGAAAAAAGGTTGCCTGGAGACTGAAGCATCAGGCTCTGCTCTTCATCGAATATTAATAGAACGTATCCAGAACGGAGAAAGTTCTATTTTATCCAACAGGATTTTGTCAAAAGACAATGTTTTGACTTTAGATGAAATTATCGCTTCTGTAAATAAAGAAGATCTGCTTTGTATTGAAATCGTAGAAGAAATAGGCCAAAAACTAGGAAAACAGATTGCCGGATTAATTAATATCTTTAATCCGGAACTAGTTATAATAGGCGGAACCTTATCACTGACAGGCGACTATATTACCCAGCCTATCAAAACAGCAGTACGTAAATACTCGCTCAACCTGGTAAATAAGGATTCTGCTATTATGACCTCCAAATTAAAAGACAAAGCCGGTATTGTCGGAGCCTGTATGCTGGCACGCAGTAGAATGTTTGAAAGTTAAATTATTGTTTCAAGCTCTACAATAAAGGCTAATCTGAGAGATTTAAAATTTAAGGCTAAAAAATTGTCGGATTCTTTTTGTTTTCTCAAATAAAGCTGTAATTTTGCACGCCGTAAACGAGAGACAAACGCCGCTATAGCTCAGTTGGTAGAGCAACGCATTCGTAACGCGTAGGTCGCCAGTTCAAGTCTGGCTAGCGGCTCTTGATAATAAAGCGTTAACTATCATCATAGTTAACGCTTTATTCATAATATTGAACTGCATCTGATGAAACGAAATCAAAACAGGAAATTATTCAAAAAGAAATCACGTTCTAATTATAAATTAGGATGTATTATCACTATTGTTATACTTATACCTGTTCTTTATGGTGTCTATTTGTATTGCCAACAGTTTAATACCCAAACGCAAAAAAGCAACGAACCACAAGTTAATACATCTTCTCAAATTCCTTCCGGCAGAAATTTGGAGATCCCTGTCTCATTAGCTCCCAAACAAGAGCAAATCATTCGACATACAGGATATACCGTTTCTTATAATAAAGATTTAAAACTTCCGAATTGGGTATCCTATGAACTTACCCGACAAGAAACCAAAGGAAAAGAAAAAAGAAGTAACCGTTTCATTGCCGATCCATTAGCAATAGGGACTATTGCAACAAATGCGGATTATACACGTTCAGGATATGATAAAGGACACATGGCACCGGCTGCAGATATGAAATGGAGTCCGAAAGCGATGAAAGAGTCGTTCTATTTTAGCAATATGTGCCCACAACATCCGCAATTAAATAGAAGAGGCTGGAAAAATCTGGAAGAAAAGATCCGGGACTGGGCTATTGCAGACAGCGCTGTCATCGTTATTTGCGGACCTATCATAGAAAGAGAATCGAAAACAATCGGAAAAAATAAAGTTGCAGTACCCCAACAGTTTTTCAAAGTAGTCCTCTCTCCTTTTGTCAAACCCATGCGAGCCATTGGTTTCTTATTCAATAATGAACAAGCAACAGATCCTCTTCACTCATATGTAGTTACCATAGACAGTATCGAACGACTTACACACATGGATTTCTTTGCAACTCTACCTGATGAAATTGAAAACAAAATAGAAGCCGAAGCCAATTATCACCAGTGGCCGAATTAACTATCTGTTTGGTAAACAGCAAGTAACCCATATATCTTTTCTTATTAGTTTCACATGTGGCACTAATAAGAAATTGCAATTCAACCAAAACAATCTGCCGATCCGGCTCTTTAAATATAAAGAAAAACTAAATAAATTCTATTCCTTTTCAGCGATTCATCACAGAAAGAAATCACTCCTATCCAAATTCTTCCTATCTTTGGCACAGCAAAAAAATAACGTCTCATAAGATGAAGAAAAGAAAGATTTTATTGACAATTCTGGTCGGAGCCATTTTCCTATGCGCCATTGTAGGAGGCACTGTTTATTACTATCTGTTTGCTCCTCAGTTCCACCCCTCCAGAACCGTGTATATTTATGTAGATCGGGACGACACGGCCGACTCCATATTTAATAAAATAAAACGTTCAGGACATATAAAGAACTTCACCGGCTTCTATTGGATGTCTAAATACAAGAATTTCAATCAGAATATACATACCGGACGCTATGCTATTCGCCCGAATGACAATGTATACCATGTGTATAGCCGTTTCTCCAGAGGCTATCAAGAGCCTATGAATCTCACTATTGGAAGTGTACGGACTATAGACCGCCTTGCACGGAGTATAGGTAAACAACTTATGATAGATTCTATCGAAATAGCTCGTCAACTATTCGACTCTACCTTTCAGTCCAAGTTGGGATATGACAGTAAAACGATTCCATGTCTTTTTATTCCGGAAACTTACCAGGTATATTGGGATATGAGCGTAGACGATTTTTTTCAGCGCATGCAAAAAGAGCATGAACGCTTCTGGAATAACGAACGGCTAGCTCGGGCTACGGCAATCGGAATGACTCCGGAAGAAGTCTGCACACTCGCTTCGATCGTAGAAGAAGAGACCAATAATAATGAAGAAAAACCGTTGGTAGCAGGTCTCTATATCAACCGTTTACAAAAAGATATGCCTCTACAGGCAGATCCTACCATAAAATTCGCCTTGCAAGATTTCGCCTTAAGACGTATCACTAACGAGAATCTTAAAGTAAATTCACCGTATAATACTTATATAAATACCGGATTACCCCCCGGTCCCATCCGCATTCCTACTAAAAAAGGAATAGACAGCGTATTAAACTATACAAAACATAACTATATATATATGTGCGCGAAAGAAGATTTCTCAGGAACTCATAATTTTGCCTCCAATTATGCCGACCACATGGCAAATGCAAGAAAATACTGGAAAGCACTGAATGAAAGAAAGATTTTCAAGTAATTCTGTGATAAAACGAACTGAAAAGGCTATCTTTGCGCGATATAATAACAAACTGTGATCAACACTAATAAAAGAAATATATGAGCAAGCAACTCTTACTTGGCGACGAAGCCATTGCACAAGCTGCACTGGATGCCGGACTTTCAGGTGTTTACGCCTACCCCGGTACTCCTTCAACTGAGATTACGGAATATATTCAAATGGCCCCTATAACGACCGAACAGAATATACACAACCGTTGGTGTACCAATGAAAAAACAGCTATGGAAGCTGCGTTGGGTATGTCTTTCGTTGGTAAACGGGCATTAGTTTGTATGAAGCACGTAGGTATGAACGTAGCTGCCGACTGTTTTGTCAACTCTGCTATTACAGGCGTGAAAGGCGGACTGATTGTAGTAGCAGCCGACGACCCAAGCATGCATTCTTCTCAGAACGAACAAGATAGCCGTTTTTATGGGGACTTCTCCCTTATACCGATGTATGAGCCCAGCAACCAGCAGGAAGCATACGATATGGTATATGACGGATTTGAATTTTCAGAGAAACTAGGCGAACCGGTTTTAATGCGTATGGTAACCCGCTTGGCGCACTCTCGCTCCGGAGTAGAGCGCAAAGAACAAAAACCACAGAACGGTATATCTTTCAGTGACGATCCCCGTCAATTTATCTTATTACCGGGAAACGCACGCAAACGTTATAAAGTTCTGCTCGCACGCCAGGATGAATTCATCAAAGCTTCCGAAGAATCACCTTACAATAAATACACAGACGGCCCTAACAAGAAATTAGGAATCATCGCCTGTGGCATCGGTTACAATTACTTAATGGAGAATTATCCTGAAGGCTGTGAGTACCCTGTACTTAAAATTGGTCAGTACCCATTACCTAAAAAACAAATCCTTCAGTTGGTTGAATCTTGCGATGAGATTCTTGTTCTGGAAGACGGACAGCCGTTTGTAGAAAAACAGTTGAAAGGTTATCTGGGTATTGGAATTAAAGTAAAAGGACGCTTGGACGGCACATTGTCTCAGGACGGAGAACTGAATCCTGACTCCGTAGCACGTGCAGTAGGAAAAGAAAATAAATCAGAATTCGGCATTCCTTCTGTTGTAGAAATGCGCCCGCCCGCACTTTGCGAAGGTTGCGGACATCGCGATATGTACATCACATTAACCGAAGTTCTCAAAGAAGAATACCCGTCTCACAAAGTATTCAGCGATATCGGCTGCTATACATTAGGGGCTAATGCACCATTCAATGCGATTAATTCATGTGTAGACATGGGGGCATCCATTACTATGGCGAAAGGTGCTGCCGACGGAGGACTCTATCCGGCTGTAGCTGTAATCGGAGACTCTACATTCACTCATTCAGGAATGACGGGATTATTGGACTGCGTGAATGAAAATGCCAATGTCACGATTGTCATCTCTGACAATGAAACAACCGCTATGACAGGCGGCCAGGATTCCGCCGGAACCGGACGTATCGAAGCGATATGTGCAGGTCTCGGAGTAGATCCGGCTCATATCCGTGTAGTGGTTCCATTGAAAAAGAATTATGAAGAAATGAAACGTATCATACGTGAAGAAATCGAATATCGTGGTGTATCCGTCATTATTCCACGTAGAGAGTGTATCCAGACATTAGCACGCAAAAAAAGAAGTAAGTAAGCCATGAAAAAAGATATTATATTATCAGGAGTAGGTGGACAGGGTATTCTGTCTATCGCCACAGTAATCGGCAAGGCCGCCTTAAAAGAGGGTCTGTACATGAAACAGGCAGAAGTACACGGAATGAGTCAGCGCGGTGGAGATGTTCAATCCAATCTCCGTATTAGCGACCAACCGATTGCTTCGGATTTAATTCCTTCCGGAAAATGTGATCTCATCATTTCACTGGAGCCAATGGAAGGGTTGCGTTATCTCCCCTATCTCAGCCCCGAAGGCTGGTTGGTTACCAATGAAACTCCGTTTGTCAACATTCCCAATTATCCGGAGGAAGATAAAGTAATGGCAGAAATCAACAAACTGCCACATAAGATTGTGTTGAACGTTGACAAAGTAGCCAAAGAAGTAGGTTCCGCCCGCGTTGCCAACATAGTCTTACTGGGAGCAACAATTCCATTCCTCGGCATTGATTACGAGAAAGTGCAAGACAGCATTCGTGAAATCTTTCTGCGCAAAGGAGAAGCAATTGTAGAAATGAATCTTAAAGCATTGGCTGCCGGCAAGGAAATTGCAGAAAAACTAATGTAATAATTGTCACTACCATGAATACACAGTACTGGGAAGAAGAAATAGAAACCATGAGCCGCGAGAAGTTGCAGGAACTGCAACTTCAACGGCTCAAGAAAACAATCAACATAGCCGCTAACGCACCTTATTATAAGGAAGTTTTTAGCAAGCATAACATTACTGCCGACAATATACAGTCCTTGGATGATATCCGTAAAATTCCTTTTACTACAAAAGCAGATATGCGCGCTAACTATCCTTTTGGGTTAGTAGCCGGTGATATGCAGAATGACGGTGTACGTATCCACTCTTCCAGTGGTACAACCGGAAATCCAACCGTCATTGTTCATTCACAGCACGATCTTGATTCGTGGGCTAATTTGGTAGCCCGCTGTCTATATACCGTAGGAATTCGTAAAACAGATGTCTTCCAGAACAGTTCAGGATATGGTATGTTCACAGGCGGACTAGGTTTCCAATATGGCGCCGAACGACTCGGATGTCTAACAGTCCCTGCGGCAGCCGGAAATAGCAAACGCCAGATCAAGTTCATCAACGACTTCAAGACTACTGCCCTGCATGCAATCCCCAGCTATGCAATCCGCTTGGCTGAAGTCTTTCAAGAAGAAGGACTCGACCCCAAGGGAACAACATTGAAAACACTCGTTATCGGCGCCGAACCCCACACTGATGAACAGCGTCGTAAAATAGAACGAATGTTAGGTGTGAAAGCATACAACAGTTTCGGCATGACAGAGATGAACGGTCCCGGTGTCGCTTTCGAATGCCAGGAACAAAACGGAATGCACTTTTGGGAAGATTGCTACCTGGTAGAAATCATTGACCCCGAAACCTGCGAGCCTGTCCCTGAAGGAGAAATCGGCGAACTGGTACTTACAACCCTTGATCGTGAGATGATGCCGTTAATTCGCTATCGCACACGGGATTTAACGCGGATTCTTCCCGGCAAGTGTCCGTGCGGCCGTACACACATTCGTATCGACCGTATCAAAGGACGTAGTGACGATATGTTTATCATTAAGGGAGTTAATATCTTCCCGATGCAAGTCGAGAAAATTCTGGTACGGTTCCCCGAATTAGGTAGCAATTATCTGATTACGCTCGAAACCGTAAACAATCAGGATGAAATGATTGTCGAAGTTGAACTAAGTGATCTTTCGACAGATAACTATATAGAACTGGAAAAAATCCGCAAGGATATTACCCGTCAGTTGAAAGACGAAATACTAGTGACGCCCAAAGTGAAACTAGTGAAAAAGGGCTCCCTTCCGCAAAGTGAAGGAAAAGCCGTCCGGGTGAAAGACTTAAGAGACAATAAGTAACTATTTAAACTGTATATGTGCTAATATACCACTACCGCTTTCTTTATCATGCGGAATGGAATATTAGCACATTATTAATTAACATCATATATAGTATGCAATTACTTAAAAAAAGAATCCTGCAAGACGGAAAATGCTACGAAGGAGGTATCCTTAAAGTAGACGGTTTCATCAATCATCAAATGGACCCCGTCCTGATGAAATCAATCGGGGTTGAGTTTGTCCGCCGTTTTGCAGCTACAAACGTAAATAAAATCATGACAATTGAAGCCAGCGGTATCGCCCCGGCTATTATGACAGGTTATCTAATGGACTTGCCAGTCGTGTTTGCCAAGAAGAAATCACCCAAAACAATCCAGAATGCATTAAGCACAATTGTACATTCATTCACTAAAGACCGTGATTATGAAGTCGTTATCAGTTCTGATTTTCTCACTCCCGATGACAATGTTCTCTTCGTAGATGACTTCCTCGCATACGGGAACGCTGCATTGGGTATTCTCGACCTCATCAAACAATCCGGAGCAAATCTAGTAGGAATGGGCTTTATTATCGAAAAAGCCTTTCAAAACGGCCGTAAAGTACTGGAAGAACAAGGCGTTAGAGTAGAAAGCCTGGCTATCATCGAGGACTTGTCAAACTGTTGCATTAAAATCAAAGACGAATAGATTTATCAGGGTTGAAATATTGCCCTTTGTTTCTCGTTCTTTTCCCATATTGCACCGCTTGCTGAGGGCAAACGTGATAACACGCCAAGCAAGAGGTGCAATTCTTTCCCCAAACAGGTCTCCCCTCCCGAAGTTTCACATTATCTACCGGACAAACCTTCTCGCAACGCTTACATGAGATACAACTATCTGTTGCATAAAAATGTTTAGGAGACATTTGAAAACGATTAAACAAAGGATTTATAATTCTCGTTTTTAGAAAAGGCAGGCTTCCTTCGTGACAAGAAAAAATCTTCTCTCTCCTGCTTATCAATGCATTTATTTCAGTAAGCCGTGGAACTGCATTTGCCAACTTAATCCTCTCCAACTCCTTAGTATCCACATCAAAACCGGGAAGCAACACATAATTATTGGGCATAGTAACAGAAAAACCGGCATGACACAGCAACCCCTTATCATTCAACGCTTTCACCAACACTTGTTGAGTAAGTCCCGTATCATCCCCACAAGAACAAACAAAAAACAAATACTGATTCTGGTATTCTTTCAAAGAAATTCGATTGATAAAGCGCAGTACAATTTCAGGAGGAGCCCATGAGTAAATCGGAAACACAAAACCAATCTTTTCATCTTTCTGCAAATCGAACTCCAGCGCCTCATTTTTCAATGCCTCAGGGATAAAGACCAAATCTTCATTTTGTCCTTTAGAGAGCTGATTTGCAATCCATTCAGAGTTACCTGTACCGGAGAAATAAAATATCATAGGAGAGTATATAAAAAAGCCGTACCGACGATGTGATGAAACTCTGATAGAACAAGATTTGAGTGCCCGTCCCCTTTGTAATCCACCGGCTTAAAGCTGTCCCGAAGGATGTGGCCCGCCATTGAAGAACGAAGCTTTCTCGGTGCATCAGATTAATTTGAAGAGTTTCCCGATCCAGTCGATACGGCTAATATTTTTGTATCACAAATATAATAAGAATCCCGGAGAATAGCAAGAAAAAAAAGGATTTTGTTTGCCTACTAACATTTTTTTCATTCCCTTTTATCTGCCTAACAAAAGAAAAATGTCAGTTACCGGTTAAGTAACTGACATTTTGTAAATCATAAACTGTTGAAACTTAAGCAGCTTTTGCTTTTGCAACTACAGCTTTGAAAGCTTCCGGGTGATTCATCGCTAAATCAGCCAAAACCTTACGGTTTATTTCGATACCGGCTTTGTGCAGACCGCCCATCAATTTAGAATAAGACATTCCTTCAAGACGTGCAGCAGCGTTGATACGTTGTATCCAAAGAGCGCGGAAGTTTCTTTTCTTATTTCTACGGTCACGGAACGCGTAAGTCAAACCCTTTTCCCAAGTGTTTTTAGCTACGGTCCATACATTCTTTCTTGCACCAAAGTAACCTCTGGTCAATTTCAAAATTTTCTTTCTTCTTGCTTTTGAAGCAACATGATTTACTGATCTTGGCATAGTTTTACTGTTTTTGAATGTTAGCGCCGCTACTTCACGCAGCGAACTTCAAGCTAATGCATTCGGTTAATACTTTAATAATACTTTGTACGCTTTTGATTACTTCATTGCTAAGAGTTCCTTAACCTGGCTTACATTTGTTGTATCAACAGTTGTAGAGTAGCACAGATTTCTTTTTCTCTTCTTGGATTTCTTAGTCAAAATGTGACTGTGAAAAGCGTGCTTTCTTTTGATTTTACCTGTTCCGGTAAGGGTAAACCTTTTTTTAGAACCGGAGTTAGTCTTCATCTTTGGCATCTTACTTGTTTTTAAATTATTAAATATATAATGGCAACGCACTATACCTGCGCGTTACGCATCCTTTTCTTATTCTTCGCTCGTTTCCGGCTTCTCTGCTTTTTGTGCAGGAGCAGCAGGTTTCGGTGCTCCGGCCGTTGCAGGCTTTTTAGGAGCTTCTTTCTTCTTCGGAGAAAGCTGGATAGTCATACGCTTACCTTCCAATATCGGCATCTGATCCACTTTTGCATAGTCTTCCAAATCATTCGCAAAACGAAGCAACAATACTTCACCTTGTTCCTTAAAAAGGATAGAACGACCTTTAAAGAATACATAAGCCTTCACCTTATCACCGTCTTCCAAGAATCCTTTAGCATGTTTCAACTTAAAGTTGTAATCATGGTCATCTGTCTGGGGACCAAAACGAATCTCCTTCACATTAACCTTCACCTGCTTCGCTTTCTGTTCCTTCTGACGTTTCTTTAATTGATAAAGAAATTTAGAATAATCAATAATACGACAAACAGGGGGTTGAGCATTAGGAGAAATTTCCACTAAATCCAATTCTTTTTCTTCAGCCATTTTCAGAGCCTGAAAGATTGGATATACTTTCGGTTCAATATCATCGCTTACTATGCGAACTTCCTTGGCACGAATCTGTTCATTGATTCTGTATTGCCCTTTTAGAGTGTCATTCTTCATTAAAAACGTTTACTTCCTAGTTTGATCTTTTTATTGTTATACTAAATATTTTATTTTGAAACGGCTGCAAAGTTACCATTTATTTATCATATTCTGAACTTCTTCGTTCAAAATTTTAGCAAATTCTTCAAATTTCATGGTTCCTTTGTCACCTTCGCCTTGTCTACGAACAGAAACTTCACCATTTTCAGCCTCTTTTTCACCGACAATCAGCATATAAGGAATGCGCTTCATTTCATTATCACGAATCTTGCGGCCGATCTTCTCGTTACGATCATCTACAATCGCACGGATTTCGTGTATTTTCAGATACATCTTCACCTGTTCTGCATATTCATTGAACTTCTCACTGATCGGCAGAATAACTACCTGTTCCGGTGTCAGCCACAATGGGAACTTACCGGCAGTGTGCTCAATCAATACAGCAACAAAACGTTCCATTGATCCGAACGGAGCACGGTGAATCATCACCGGACGATGCTTCTGATTATCAGAGCCCATATATTCAAGTTCAAAGCGTTCCGGCAAGTTGTAGTCAACCTGGATAGTACCCAGCTGCCAACGACGACCGATAGCGTCTTTCACCATAAAGTCAAGCTTAGGACCATAAAAAGCAGCTTCTCCATACTCAATCTTAGCAGGCAAGCCCTTCTCCGCACAAGCCTCGATAATAGCCTGTTCCGCTTTTTCCCAGTTATCATCGCTACCAATATACTTTTCACGGTTCACTTTATCACGCAAAGATATCTGTGCTTCAAAATTCTGGAAATCCATAGAACGGAACACAATAGATATAATATCCATCACACGAAGGAACTCATCTTTCACCTGCTCCGGACGACAGAAGATATGCGCATCATCCTGCGTAAAGCTACGAACACGAGTTAAACCATGTAACTCTCCACTTTGTTCATAACGACAAACCGTACCAAATTCAGCTATACGCAACGGAAGGTCTTTATAAGAACGTGGGAAGTTTTTGTAAATCTCACAGTGGTGAGGACAGTTCATTGGTTTCAAGAAATACTCTTCCCCCTCTTCCGGAGTATGGATAGGTTGGAAAGCATCCTTGCCATATTTTGCATAGTGACCCGAAGTCACATACAGCAACTTATTACCGATTGGCGGAGTAATCACCTCCTGATAATCGTAACGTGTCTGGATACGACGTAAGAACTCCTGCAGACGCAGACGCAATGCAGTACCTTTCGGCAACCACATAGGAAGTCCCTTACCTACAGTTTCGGAGAACATAAACAACTGCATCTCCTTACCAATCTTACGATGGTCACGCTTCTTCGCTTCTTCCAATAACACCAGATATTCATCCAGCATTTTCTTCTTCGGGAACGTGATACCATAAATACGAGTCAGCATCTTACGATCTTCATGACCACGCCAATAAGCACCAGCCACTGAAGTCAACTTAATAGCCTTGATCGGAGCAGTCGTCATCAAGTGAGGACCACGACAAAGGTCAGTAAATGCACCCTGGGTATAAGTCGTAATGTGTCCGTCTTCCAGTTCAGAAATCAATTCACATTTATATGTTTCGCCACGATCACCAAACATTTTCAGAGCATCCGTTTTTGCGATGCTTTTTCTGACTACGTCTTCTTTCTTTGCAGCCAGTTCCAACATTTTAGCTTCAATGGCAGGAAGGTCGCTTTCTTTAATTACCGCTTCACCCGGATCCACATCATAGTAGAATCCGTTTTCAATAGCCGGTCCGATACCAAACTGGATACCCGGATAAAGTTCCTGCAAAGCTTCCGCCAACAAGTGTGCACTTGTATGCCAGAATGCATGCTTACCTTCTTCATCATCCCATTTATAAAGAACGAAATTAGCATCTTCATTAATAGGACGTCCTAAATCATAAGTCTCGCCGTTCACGCCACATGCCAGTACATCCTGTGCCAAGCGCGAGCTGATACTTTCAGCAATCTGTAAACCGTTTACTCCTTCGTTGTACTCACGAACAGAGCCATCGGGAAATGTTATCTTTATCATAATATGATTATGTTATATTTTCACAATTTGAACGCAAAAGTAACTAAATCTTTTGAGTTTTCTATTTTTTATCAAAAAAATGTTATTCCGATTGATCTGTAAAACGTTTGATAACATTATAAGCAGAAACAATCCCCAACTCACCGGCTTTACTCAAATCTGAAATGCCCAGCTTATTATTTCCTAAGAAAATGTGAGTCAGTCCACGATTGAAATAAGCATCCGCAAAATCAGGATTTAGCTCGATCGCCTTATCGTAGTCAATAATTGCGGCACGGTAATCTTTCAACATGGCAGAAACATTAGCACGATTATAATATGCGTACACAAAGTCCGGAGCCAGATTAATCACCTTATCCAAATCTTTTCTCACCACCTCATAATCTACCGCGGTAATCTCTTTACGCTTATTATCGCCAGGAACAACATCTGTTTCGACAGCTTGTTCAGCCTTCTGATATTCCAACTGTTTACAACGAATCAATGCACGCATAAAATATGCCGGGAAGAAATCACCATCCAGCAAGATCGTCTGGGTCAAATCAGAAACCGCACTCGAGAAGTCCTGCACCAGATAAAAATCAATCGCACGGGCAAAACGTTTCGAAGCATTCTTGTCATCTTCCACAATCGCCGATGTGTGTGTATCAATCAAGGCAAAATGCACCTTCACCTGTTCTTCCGTCAATGGAGCTTCCATATTTGTGATACGAAGACGTTTCGGAAGTATACCCGTACGGTTCAAGTCTTCAATATATTTGTGGAAGTTCACCGAACGTTTCACGTCACTCATCTTCTCATAATAAGTCAAAGCGAACATCGGTTCCAGCGTTATATTTACATTCTTATCCTGCACACGACCACGATAATCACTTGTATAGCGTTGTTCGGCTTCAGAATCATCCGCAATCACTATCTTACGATAGTTATTCATATTCTTATCGGATTTCTTACGGGTCTTCTCTCCGCCTTCCTCATCATTTTCCTTATCCTTGTTCTGTGCTACATCTTTGTTCGTCACACCGTTCTGCTTGTCGATCTGCGCCTTCATGACTTTAAATTCATCCTGCTCCGCACCCTTCTTATCTCCAATCTTTCTGCGAGCTTCCGAACGCTGATAGTATCCGGCCAGGAAGTTCGGATACTGATTGATAACAGTTGTGTAATCTTGTATAGCCCCGCGATAATCACCCGTTTGCGCACGCTGCAAACCACGGTTAAAGACAGCCATCATATTATCCGGCTCCATCTTGATAACAAAGTCGAAGTCTTCGATAGCCCGGTTATCATCTCCTACCTGTGCACGTAACAAACCGCGGTTATAATGACCGATAAAGTTATTCGGATCAATATCCAATGCCAGATCATAATCGCTCATGGCACCTCTTAAATTATTCTGATGAAAACGAGCCAATGCACGGTTTATATAATTTCCAGCATTCTTAGCACTCAACGGAATAGCACGGTTGAAATCCGCTTCCGCTTCCGCATACTTAGCCTGTTGTAATTTAACAATCGCTCTTGCAGCCCAAGCATCCGGATCATATTTATCCAGTTCAAGCGCCTTATTGAAGTCATTCAAGGCAGCAATCGTATCTTTCTGTTGTAAAGACACTTCCCCCCTCATCAAATAAGCACGGGTATAGCGTGGAGACACCTTCAACAAGCTTTCCAAATCCTCTTTCGCAGCATTATAATCCTTCTTCTGGATATGAGATAATGTCAGGTTATGCCATAAAGTAATATTCTCCGGATCATAATGCAATGCTTTCTTATAATCCTCAATCGCTCCATCAAATTTACTCTGACGAATCCTTGCCAAACCACGAATCTGATAAGCACCCACCACAAATGGATTGCGTTGGATAGCTGCATCACAGTCTGCTTCAGCACCCTGAAAATCCTCCAGATTCAGTTTAGCCAATGCCCTGAAGAAATAAGGTTCATACAGATAAGGCTTAGCGTTAATAACCTGGTTAAAATACTGAATAGAAAGTACATAGTCCTCAAAATAAAGAGCGTTTCGGGCAATAGTCATCACCCGATCCGTATTTATTTGAGCACACACCAGCGTTGGGAACAGTAATAAAACTGTTAAGATTCTTTTTACCATTGATATTTTATGCTTGTAAACGAAGCAAAAATAATGCTTTTCGCTTACTTAACAGGGATATAAACGTTTTTTATCTTTATTTCACCTGTTTCATCTTATATGAACTGCGCGCTTTTCCCTTCAACATCGTATTCAGCTTTCCTTTAATCATCTGCTTACGAAGCGGTGAGATATGGTCAATGAACATCTTACCATCCAAATGATCGAACTCATGTTGCATCACCCGAGCCAGATAACCTTCCACCTCTTCTTCATGCTCCACAAAATTCTCGTCCATATATTTCACGCGAATTTTATCACCCCTTTTCACTGTTTCGTGAATACCGGGAAGGCTTAAGCATCCCTCTTCCATACTCACTTCTTCACCCCCTACTTCCAGAATGTGGGGATTGATATACGCCTTATTAAAGTCTTTAAATTCAGGATATTCCTCCGAAAGCGGATCCAATGTAATCGTAACCACGCGAATAGGCAAACCAATCTGTGGAGCAGCCAATCCTACACCGTCCGCATGTACCATTGTTTCGAACATGTTCTCAATCAACTCTTTCAGATTCGGATAATCCGGTGTTATGTCCTCTGCAACCTTTCTCAATACAGGTTGACCATATACATAAATAGGTAAAATCATACTTTTATACTCTACTAAAAAATTAAGTTATTCTTATGTCCTATACTAAAAACGTTTACTCTCCAAATATGTTTGCAAAATAATAGTAGCACTTATTTCGTCCACCAATGCCTTGTTTTGGCGGTCTTTTTTCTTCAAACCTGCCTCCAGCATGGTACGGTGTGCAAGAACAGAAGTGAAACGTTCGTCCACATATTCGACCGGAAGGTCCGGATAACGCTTTTTCAGCGAACGAACAAAAGGCTCTATATTCTTCATATTCTCCGAAACCTCATTATTCATTTGCTTGGGCAATCCAATAATAATCCGCTCCACCGGTTCTTTAGCTATATATTCACCGATAAAGTTCAGAAGTTCATGCGTGGGCACCGTCGTCAATCCGTTTGCGATCAGCTGCATTGTATCGCTCACAGCTATTCCGGTACGCTTTCTTCCATAATCTATTGCTACTATTCTGCTCATGGGGTACAAAAATACAAAAAAGACGCTTCCCGTGAAAGGAAACGTCTCTTTTATTCTATTATTTCAAATGTATATTATTCTTCAACAATAGCTACACGGCTTAACTTAGCATCATCATAGAACATGTTGCCTACACCACCCTTGTAATCAACCTTCAATTGAGAAGCAGGAACACCAAATTCATTAACCATCAGGTCACGAACAGCTTCAGCTCTCTTCTTACTCAACTTCATGTTGTATTCAGCAGAACCAGTACCCTTATCAGCATATCCTGTTATAGTAAACACTTTATCAGTTGCTTTGATACCCTTAGCCATAGCTTCAATATTCATGTATTCTCTCTTGCTGATGTTACTCTTTCCGATATTGAATACAACAACCAGACGTGGAACGAATCCAGCTTCTTTCTTAACGATCACTTCAGGTTTCTTGTTACGAGCTTCAACCAAGTCACGTTTCAAAGATTCGTTTTCACCCTTCAAAGCGTTCACTCTGTCTCTCATGTCGTTCAACTGGCTTTCCGGAACCATTGGTACAGTAGGAACAGCATCCCAACCACGTTTCTTAAACTTGTAAGTAACACCTACAGTCAGACCAGCCAATCCTTCAGGACCTGAATTGCCGAATGCGCCTTTCATCAAAAGTCCACGCAATTCAACGTTAAGATCCAAAGCAGAAGACAAACGGAAACGGTTGATCAAACCGGCATTGATACCCAGTTCGTCATAACCTGCACCTTTTCCTGAATGTACAAATCCAGCTCCTGCATAAGGAATGAATGAATACAGACGATCTTCTCTATAACCACAAATCATATTGGAAAGATTCAGCATTACATCTCCATGGAAGTTCATCACATTCCACTTTTCTTTGTAGTAGCCATTAGAATACTGTCCTCCGTCTACAAGCGGACCATTAGCATTAGGAGTAGCACCTTTAGCCTGAAGCCCGTTGTAAGCTACACGTAATCCGATACCCGGAGTAAACCACTTACCTACAGCAATGTCAAGTGCCGGAGCAAGACGTTTTCCGAAGTCAGCTTTACCATCATTGTCACCAAAATACATTTGTGCGCCAACGCCACCACTAATAAACCAGTTAGCACCAAAGCGATTTGTTTCCACTCTATAACTCTTTGCTGCATTTTCTTTTTCTTGTGCAGGCAGACATACTGAGACTGCTGCCAATAAAATAAACAATAAACCCTTTTTCATCTCAATTTATTTTAGTAAATAATATATTTCAATTGTCTTACAGGCTAGATACACAACCCAAATGTTCTACACCTGACTAAGAGACAATAAACGTCATCCTTTCTTCTAAAATTAGTGCAAATATAGATATTTAATATAACACAAACAAAAAAACACGTAAATTTTCATTCATTCATAGAATTTTATAGAGCGATAAAAGTGTAATATAACTTCAGAAGGCATCTGAAGGGGTTTGTTGTGGAAGAATTAAAACAAAAAAAAATAGTCAGTGATGAAATTAGATCACTGACTATTTCTATTCTTTGTCTATATACTTTAGTTAATATACCAGTTTTACATTGTCAATCCACAGTGTATTTCCCGGAGAACCGATATAGGCTCCTCCATGACTGGACGTGAACTGAAGACACATATGAGTCGGAACATCATTTTCATCTCCCCAGGCCACTTCATGAATAGGCACGCTTTCACCCTTACTGTTCACCGTATAACTTTCAGTCGCCTGCAAACGCATCATGTGCGACTTATATTCCGGACGATTCGTGATGTCACCGTACATAATTTCATAAGTCGCATTATTTTTCCAGTCTGTAGAATGATAGTAATAAGTCACCATAGTCCCTATCCGTTTTGCATACACATTTCCATTGGCATCTTCCCAACGTTTTTGCAGAAGCAGGATAGCTGCCGGATAATCTTTTCCGGGAACATCCGTAATCTTGCTGAAACCGGTAGCGCGAATACGGTTCTCCCGGTCGGACATCTTCACTTTATAGTCAAACTGAAGAGCCACCGGCTTTTTGGTAAACGGAATACCGGTCTGCAACATTTTCTGTGGGTTTTTAGTACCCTTAATCGGCTCATGCACCGAACCGGTAAAGACAGAGCCAGCCGCCAACACCGTAATATTAACCAGTCCCAACACTTTCACACTCTCCATGCGCGTATCCAAACGGGCGCAATATCCATCTCCCCGCTTCTCCGGGAATACCGAAGTATTAGTTTTCGTAATACCGGCAACTTTCGCCATCACATTTGAAGTAGCCCAAGGCGATCCGCCCATATTCTTATAAACCTGATCTCCCTTAATTACCGTCGTCGGCCCTATCGCATATACATTCTTTGTATTCCCACCGATAATGCTCGATTCCTTTATCTGACGGTCCACCCATTGATCCATGTCCCCAAAAGGAAGCATTTCAACTTTATGTTGCGCCATCAAAGACAAGGAAGAAATAAATGCAACGAAACCTGTCATCAACAGGCGATGAACGCTTTTCTGAATCATCAATACTTTTCCCTTCTTTTTCTTCTTATAAATTATAATCCCATTGTTTCAAAGCAAAATCCCAATTCTCTTCTACCAAACGAATCGTACGGTCGTCATATTTATATTTATTCTTCTTATATCCCTTCTTTCCGCCCACATATTTTTCTATATCACTACGTGCTTCGGCAAATCCGGGGATAGAAAGAGACTGATAAATATTCTCCGTCATTCCCATCGCATCCGCTTCAAAATCTTCAAACTTCACTTCCATCAAGTTACCTTCCGGAATAAATTTCTTATCCGATTCATACTTATGATAAAGTTTTGCATAGATAGAAAGGATATTTTCCTCTAATTGTTCATTGCTGACATCCTGCAATTTCAGCGGCTGAATCGTATTGGTAAAGAAACTGCGTGTAGATTCGAATACAGTATACGGATTACGCATCAGGTAGATAAACTTAGCATTCGGGAACATTTTCACCAGCTCCTTCACCCTGCCGGTATGCGGAGGATTCTTGCTAAGGAATTGAGTACCACGGGTATTCCACAAAGAGATCTTAATCAACTTCGTGAACACCTCTTCAAACACCTTCAACTCGGCATCCGTTATATCATCAAACAAAAGATACTTATCGGCATACTCCTGCTGATATTTCGGCAGGAACCAGAAATTATAATATGTATAAGGCATCATGTTCGACAAAGCAAACTCCTCTTCCTGGGGAAGATCCACTGCCAATTCCATATTATCCGTCGGACGTTTATCCGGCATCAGCCAACTCATATTCTTTTTGAAGAAAGGCTGTCCCCACATCATCAGATGAGGAAATACAGTCTGATAAGTAGTGTTATACCCAAAATGCTTGTCACAAGAGAACACATTATGTACAAATGTAGTTCCACTCCGCCAGTGTCCCAAAATGAACACCGGATCATGCTCCAATGGCTGATTAGCCAGCAACTTCTCGTAACGCCTGTCTTGTAATGACGCCAGTGGAGAAAGCAATCGGCACACAGCCTTCGTCAATCGGTATTTACCTTTGTAGGCTGCGTCAATTTCACGCCCGGCGGTGATAGCCTTGAATGTCTTCCAGTCGGCACCTACCAATGTATTAATCGGAAGTTTATTAAATTCGAGTAATCCCACTTTATTAATTAGAAATTAAGAATTAAAAATTAAAGACGACAGAATGCTGTCATTTTCAGTTTTCAATTTATTGTTGAACAATCTATTTTATTAGTCGCACTGCAAGGCCCTGACGTTCCAGTTCCTTCACAGCTTTCTCTACCGCTTCATAATGTTCCGGAGCAATTCCCAGTTTTGCCATATCCAATACCGGAATATCCTCCGTGTCACTCATATCTTTCATTTCCACGCGGTCGATAATCATACCTACTGCCGAAGTATTATTAGTGATCGGGTCAATCAGGATAAATGAGCCACAAGATTTATTCTTCTTATAAGGATCAAAGAACAATTCCTTAGCCGTAGTCAGCACCACACGGGCAATCTGATTCAACTGCAAAGGCAACGTCTCTTTAGTCAGCTGACCATTCTCCAGAGACAGATGCTCCATCGTATTCACGTCCACCTTATACTTTATCGTATCAATACGCGTACGACTCAAATTGGTAGTCTGCTTAATAAAGAACGACTTATTTACATCCATCGGTTCTTCATCCATCCAGACCATCATAGCATCAAAGTTACGATCCACCGTTGGCAGATTGTCAGGATGCACCAACATTTCGCCGCGCGACACATCGATCTCATCCTCCAATGTCAAGGTCACAGACTGCGGTGGGAAAGCATAATCCAATTCCCCGTCATAAGTCACGATACTCTTCACCTTAGATGTTTTTCCGGAAGGAAGCGCCATCACCGTATCCCCTTTGCGAACGATACCGGATGCAACTTTACCACAGAATCCTCTGAAATCCAGATTCGGACGAAGCACATACTGAACCGGGAAACGGAAATCCGTAAAATTATGGTCATTATCAATATGAACCGTTTCAAGGAAATCGAGCAAAGAAATCCCCTTGTACCACGGAGTACGTTCAGACTTATCCACCACATTATCCCCATCCAATGCAGAAAGTGGAATACAGTTGACGTCAGGAATACCTAATGGAGCAACAAACTTCTTATAGTCAGCCACAATCTCGTTAAAACGCTCTTCCGAGAAACCCACCAGGTCCATCTTGTTGACAGCCAACACCACATGCTTGATTCCTAGCAAAGACACCAGGAAAGTATGGCGACGAGTCTGGGTAATCACTCCGGTACGAGCATCCACCAAGATAATAGCCAAGTTAGCCGTAGATCCCCCGGTAATCATATTACGGGTATACTGTTCGTGTCCCGGAGTATCCGCGATGATAAACTTACGACCATTCGTTGAGAAATAGCGATAAGCCACGTCAATCGTAATACCCTGTTCACGTTCAGCCTTCAATCCATCGAGCAATAACGCATAGTCAATATGCTCGCCCGCATTCCCCACACGTTTACTATCACGCTCCAGTGCATCCAACTGATCCTCATACAGTTTCTTACTGTCAAACAACAAGCGTCCGATCAACGTTGATTTTCCATCATCTACCGAACCCGCAGTCAACAGTCTCAACAAGTCTTTCTGTTCATCCTTGTCCAGAAAAGCTTTTATATCTAATTTATTATCTGCCATAACTAGTTACAATTAAAAGTATCCCTCACGCTTCTTTTGTTCCATACTACCCTCCTGGTCAAAGTCAATCACACGGGTAGTACGTTCACTCTTCGTTGTAGTCATCATTTCCTCCACAATCTCTTCAATCGTAGCAGCTCCACTTTCCACTGCCCCTGTCAGAGGCCAACAGCCCAACGTACGAAAACGAACCATCTTCATTTCAATCTGGTCACGGTACTTTTCAGGCAAACGGTCATCATCCGCCATAATAATATTGCCATCCAAATTAATTACCGGACGCTCCTTAGCATAATATAACGGAACGATCGGAATATTCTCCAAGCGAATATACTGCCAAATATCCAATTCAGTCCAGTTGCTAATCGGGAATACACGAATACTTTCCCCCTTATGCACGCGGGCATTATAAATATCCCACAATTCAGGACGCTGATTCTTCGGGTCCCATTGGTGAAACTTATCCCGGAAAGAGAAAATACGTTCCTTCGCACGTGACTTCTCCTCGTCACGACGGGCACCACCAAATGCAGCATCAAACTTATACTTATCCAACGCATGAAGCAAAGCCTGCGTCTTCATCAAGTCCGTATGCACCTTGCTTCCATGCGTAAAAGGTCCTACCCCTGCATGAAAAGCCTCCATATTACTTTCAACAATCAGATTCCATCCGTACTTCTTCGCATATTCATCACGAAACTGAATCATCTCCTTGAACTTCCATTTCGAATCGATATGCATCAACGGGAATGGCACTTTACCCGGATAAAACGCTTTTTCAGCCAAGCGTACCATCACCGAGGAATCCTTTCCGATACTGTAAAGCATCACCGGATTCTCAAATTCCGCCGCCACCTCGCGGATGATATGAATAGACTCGGCTTCGAGCTCCTTCAAGTGGCTTAATTTATATTCTTCCATATTTATTTCATTTTATACACTTCACTTTTGGCAAAACAAGCTCCAACAAACGGTTCACCGACTCCTCCAAAGTCAATTTGGAAGTATCCAGTGACAAAGCCGGATGTTCGGGAACCTCGAAAGGTGCGGAAATTCCTGTAAAATTCTGAATTTCCCCTTTCCGTGCCTTCGCATACAATCCTTTCACATCACGTTTCTCACATTCCTCCAGCGGAGTACTAACGAAAACCTCCAGAAAATCATCCTTACCAATAATGTTTGCAGCCATTTCGCGAATATCATTATTAGGGCTGATAAATGCAGCAATCGTAATGATACCACTATCCAGAAACAACTTCGACACTTCCGCTATGCGACGGATATTTTCCACCCGGTCCGTTTCGGAGAATCCCAGGTTATTATTAATTCCACTACGGATATTATCCCCATCCAGGATACGGCAAAGCAATCCACGCTTATGAAGTTCACGTTCCAATGCGATAGCAATCGTGCTCTTTCCGGAACCACTCAATCCGGTAAACCAGATCATCACACTGTGTTGCCCCAAAAGCTCTTCTTTGTCCTGCCGCGTCATCATGCGGTCAAATATCGGATATATATGGTTCTTTTCTTCCATTTACAATTTTATTTAAAAGTTCCAGATCAACGGGATCAGAATAATAGAGATTAAGAAAGTGATAATATTAAGCGGCAACCCGATACGTACAAAATCCGTAAACTTATAGTTACCGATACCTTGCACAATCAAATTTGTCTGATAACCGATCGGTGTCGAGAAGCTGGCAGATGCAGCCATACAGATCACCACAAAGAAAGGCGTAGGGCTCACTCCTAATTGGGCAGAGATTGACAGTGCCAAAGGAAACGCCAAAGCCGCTGCTGCATTATTAGTTATCAATTCCGTAAACAAGTTCGTGATAATAAATACCATTGCAAGCAACACATGCGGGCCGTAATCATCACTCAACCCGATAATAAACTTCGCAACACTATCCGCCACACCAGAGTTCACCATTGCCTTACTGATAGCAAAAGCACAGGCAATAGTAATCAGAATATCCCACGAAATATATTTAGTATATTTACGGGCAGGGAACAGATTCGTCCATGCCATAATAATAGTAGTAATAGACACAAAGAAAAACATATCCAGTTTGATATCCGGAAACATCTCCTTCGTTATCGGAAGCTCACCCACCGTTGCGCCGACAATCATCAGAACCAGCAACAGCAAAGCAAACCAACGCTTCTTCTTCCCGGTAGTATCCGGCTCATTCCCATTCGTCAACAAGACAAACACAGAAGATTCCCCCCATGTCGGAATAAACGTATCATCCGCCATCACCACCAATGTATCCCCTTCGTGAAGTACCACTTCCTCCAGATTCGACACAAAACGTTGTCCGTTACGTGTTTTAATCTCTTTTACCTCCGCACCGTAATGACGCTGGAAATTAAAATCCTTCAGTTTTTTATTGATACCGGGAAAACGGGCACCCAAAACAGCCTCTACCCGATGCAACTTCTCCCCTTCTTCTACTTCTTCATCCGGCACAGCCGTATCCGGACGTGCATCCGGCAAAAGACGTTTAGAGAAAAGAAATATATAAATGATACCGGCAATAGCTATAAAAATACCCACCTTTCCGAGCTCGAACATAGAAAAGCCTTCAAATCCGGCCTCCAATATCATACCGTGCACCACCAGATTGGTAGAAGTACCGATCAAGGTACAGATACCTCCCAAAATAGTCACATAAGAAAGAGGAATCAGAAACTTCGTAGCCGGGAGATTCACCGACTTAGCCCAATGCTTGATAATCGGGGCAAAAATAACCACAACAGGCGTATTATTCAGAAAGGCAGAAATAAATGCCACCGAAGGTAAGATACGCAACTGTGCCTTAAATACTGTCGTCTTTCCTTGCGGAAGCAACTTCTTAATCACTTGTCCCAATGTGCCCGACTGACGAATACCCTCACTCACCAGAAACAGCAGAGCAACGGTAATCATCCCTTTATTACTAAACCCTTCCAGCATCTCCTTAGGAGTCAGAATGCCGGCACACAGAAACAAAACCACTACCGAAAAAAGTATCATGCCCGGACGCATCTTATCTGCTATCAAAGCCGCTACCATTCCTAATAGGGATAATAGTACAAATACAATTTCAAATGTCATATAAACATTATTTAGTGTTCTCTTTTTGGCTCAACGATAAACCACGGATTCAATAAATCCTCCTTATTATATCGTAGAGGTTCTTCCTTTCCAGCCTGATATACTTCCATCCCTGCAGCACGGGCTATCGCATGCCCGGCAGCCGTATCCCACTCCATCGTCGGAGCGAAACGCGGATATACATCAGCCTTACCTTCAGCAACCAGACAGATTTTAATTGAACTTCCGCTCGAAATCAACTCCACACTGCCGTGTTTCTTCTTCAAATCTGCAATATATGATTCCGTTTCAGGCGACAGGTGCGAACGGGAAGCAACCACGATCAGATGATCGTGCACCTCCTTCAAAGGTATCTGTTCCGACTTCCCAATCAGTTGTTCCAATGCCACGCCGTCATCTTCCAAACTGACAATACCGGAACATTTATAAGCCCCTACACCTTCGATCCCGAAATAAAGTTCTTTTTTAACAGGCACATAAATAATACCGAATACAGGTACAGAGTTCTGCACCAAAGCGATATTTACCGTAAATTCTCCATTGCGCTTAATAAACTCCTTCGTTCCATCCAGCGGATCTACAATCCATAAAGTATCCCATCCTCGACGGATCTCATACCCTAAATGCTTCCCTTCTTCACTAAGAACAGGAAAAGGAGTATCGTTCAGAATAGCCACAATCGCTTCATGCGCTTTTCTGTCTGCTATAGTTAGCGGAGAGTTGTCAGCTTTCCTCTCTATTTCAAAGTCCGATGCCGGATCATTATAAATAGAAAGAATCTTTTCACCTGCTTTTAGAGCCGCGTCGATAGCAGCCATTACATATTTTTGTTCCATTCAATCTCTAAATTAATGCCCTATTCACATTCAGGCAAAACATCCTCCAAATTAAGAGTTGACAAAAGTAAAAACTTTCTTTGCTATAAAAGTTTCCCCACTATCATTTATAACTTCTTTTAGTAGAAAGATAAAAATATCTAAACGAAAAAGCCACTCATTTTCAATAAAAAAGCAGTAACTTCCCAGTTACCGCCTTCTTATTCGGAAAAAAACGTTCGTTCTTTCCAATATATATTACCAAAAAGAAATCAATATACACGATACAGCAACCAAGCACCCTGGAAATCCGAACGGTTCGGGTATTTAGCCTTGAATGCATCGCGAGCTTCAGCAGCAGCAGTCTTGTCAGCAAAAGAGTTCACAATCACACGATACATTGCCTTATCAGCATTAAATGCAATCGTAGAGTGATATCCCTGTCCGTCCAACCAATCTTTCAGGCCTTCAGCATTCGCTTTCACACCAAAGCTACCTGCTACAACGCTATAATCTTTCAATCCTTCGTTACCGGAAACCACTGTAACCTTTTCCTGACGAACGCCGGATGTATCTGCCACTTTAGTAGTTGTCACAGGAGCTGCAACCACCGGAGTAACCTCTACCGGAGCTTCCACCTGCGGTTCTGCCAATTCTTGCTGTTTTGCTTTTTCGTAAGCTTTCTTATAGGCACTTTCGCTGGATTTACAAGATGCAAATGCTAGCACCAAGCATACTCCCATTCCTAATACGACTAATTTTTTCATAATCCTATACTCTGTTTTAATTAATAATTCAATATTCTCGTCTATTATATTTAGTTTCGGGCAACAAAATAATAGAAATTTTATCATCCGGCAAAGAAATCCGTCAAAAAAAACGTCTATTCCGGCTTCTTCTTATACGAAATAGTGCCTGTTGCCTGATAAGTAGGCATCAAAAGTACCTCCGCAATCTGAATATGTGCAGGAGCCGACGCGGCAAAATAAACCGTTTCTGCAATGTCATCTCCCGTCAACGGACGAATCCCTTTATAAAAATTATCGGCAGCTTCCTTATCTCCCCGATAACGCACCACTGTAAAGTTTGTCTCCACCATTCCCGGTTTGACATTCGTCACTCTCAATGGAGTATCCACCAGATCAATCCGGAGTCCGTCCGAAAGAGCCTTCACGGCAGCTTTCGTTGCGCAATACACACTTCCGCCCGGATAAGCGGCATCCCCCGCAATAGATCCTATATTAATAATATGTCCGCGTCCGCGTTCCACCATACCGGGCACCACCAAACGCGTCATAGCCAACAGTCCCCTTATATTCGTATCGATCATGATATCCCATTCATCCAGGCTACCCTCGAATTCCTTATCCACACCGATCACCAGTCCGGCGTTGTTCACCAACACATCAATCGCCTTCCATTCTTCGGGTAATGATTCCAAAGAGGCGGCAGCCAATTTCCGGTCGCGCACATCAAAAGGCAATATATAAACCCGGACACCATACGCCCCTTCCAGTTCAGCTTTCAGTTCTTCCAGTTTCGATACGGTACGGGCATTCAGAATCAGATTCCATCCCTCCCTCGCAAATTTACGGGCACACCCCTCACCAATTCCGCTACTGGCGCCAGTTATAAAAACAATCTTAGCTTCCATTATGTTTTGATTTACAATATTCGAAAACAAAAGTACGCCTTAACCTTCAAAGGTTAGCTACGAAAGTCAGTTAAATAAGATTAAACCATAAAAGAAAAAAAGAATTATAAAACGTAGCAAAAAATTTCAGTTTTCACGAACAACCTTTCCATAAAAATGTTATATTTGTTGTATCATAATCATTTTAAACATTATACATTATGAAAGGATTGAATGTTTTAGCAGCTTTTCTGGGTGGTGCAGCCGTAGGTGCAGCCCTTGGTATTTTATTTGCTCCTGAAAAGGGAGAAGATACCCGTCATAAAATCGCAGAGATTCTTCGTAAAAAAGGAATCAAGCTTAATCGCAGTGAAATGGAAACTCTCGTTGACGAGATCGCTGCCGAGATGAAGGGAGAAATAGCAGAATAAGTGAGTAACCAAAGACTAAAAACAGAGCGACCATGTTTGCAGACGATAAAAGTATTGAGAATTTTCAGCAGTTGTTTTTCGAGTTCAAGAAATATCTGGAGCTTCAAAAAGAATATACCAAATTAGAATTGACGGAGAAGTTAACCATACTTTTTTCCACGTTAATTATGATATTAGTACTTATTATCCTTGGCATGGTTGCCCTGTTTTATCTGCTTTTTGCTCTTGCTTATATATTGGAGCCTTTAGTGGGCGGTCTGATGTCGAGTTTCGCCATCATAGCAGGCATCAATGTTGTTCTCATCGCCCTGGTTATTATTTTCCGCAAGCAGCTCATCATTTCTCCGATGGTGAACTTCCTCGCTAATTTATTTTTAACTGATTCAAATAAATAAATTATGAATGCGCAGACCCCGCAGAAATTTACATTAGAAAAGATTGCCGAACGTAAAAAGAAGCTTTTAAATGAGATCCATGCTCAAAAAAAGGTCATGACAGCTACTACACGCGAAATATTCGCCCCGCTTGCTCCGGCAACCAATAAGGCAGATGCAATCATGCGTTCGTTCAATACCGGTATGGCTGTATTTGATGGCGTAGTGATGGGAATCAAGATTATGCGGAAAGTGCGGGCGTATTTTAGGAATTTGAGATAAAAAAACATTTAATCAATCGCTTAATTAGATACTTTCAAATCATCTACGATTTGCTGTAGCACATCTTATCTTTTAACTTCGGCAAATCATGTTTTATCACGTCATAAACAATTTCAGCATCTAAATCAAAATAATGATGTGCGATTATATCCCTCATTCCCATTACTCCTTTCCAATCCATCCCTGGATAGAAAGATAATAACTTTTTATCTGTTAATTTATCAACACCTTTCACTCCTTCACCTATAGCTATTAATAACATACAAGTACTCTCCAATCTTTCCATCCCAGACGGAGTCAATAAATAAAAAGAAGGAGAGGTAATAGTTTCCGAGTTCGCTAATATCCTTTCCACCGTTTGGAGAGTTTTCTTTAGCAATGATTCTATTATCTGACTTTTACACATAAATTCCATCTTTATTGATACATCCTCTCAATAATTCATCCATATTATTCCGCAACCGAACCACATCAACAGGGCATTTCAATAGTTTTTCCAATTCTTCTTTAATATGAACTAAAGTAAAGATAGAAGGTCTTTCAATTTCAACACAAATATCGACATCACTACCCTCACGTTGTTCACCACGAGCAACGGAGCCAAATATCCCCATGCGAGAAATACCATATTTAGCAGAATTCTTTCGCATATACTCACGAAGCAAGGATAAATATTCTACAGTAGTCAACATAATAAATTGCTTTTTATCTATACCACAAAGAAATGCATTTTCTTTCAAAAATACAATAGATAATCAATAAAAAATATCCTAATCCTTTCTATAATACAAAACTAGAAATCTGAATATTATTTTTAATCAACAAGCATACTATTAAAAAACAATATATCAACGATCTTCACAGACAGTTGATATATTTAGAATACATATCAGCATTTTGCTAATATGAGGGGGACAGATCAGGAATATACCGCTGTATTTTTCCCAACCTGCAAAATGTAGGGGATTCATGTGTGTAGCATGAAATTAGGGACCTACATATATCGTTATTATTATATGCTATTTATATAAATCCTCTCCATACAGAAATGGAGATTCAAAATCTTTCAATAGTGGATGCTTAGTGTCCTTCTCACTTAAGATAGCCTTACCAGTAGGAATTTTCCAACAAATGCCAAGTGATTCATCTAATATACTGATACCTCCATCATGTTGTGGAGCATAAAAGTTATCACATTTATATTGAAACACTGCTGTTTCACTCAATACAGCAAAACCATGAGCAAAACCACGAGGAATAAAGAATTGACGATGATTCTCCTCTGTCAATTCTACCGCTACATGCTGACCATAGGTAGGCGAACCTTTGCGGATATCAACAGCCACATCCAGCACTGCACCCTTTACGCAACGTACTAACTTGCTTTGGCTGTAAGGCATAGTTTGAAAATGTAGTCCCCTCATCACTCCATACGAGGACATACTTTCATTATCTTGTACAAACTTAATAGGACGTACCTTTTCGTCAAACTCCCTTTGCGAGAACGATTCGAAGAAATACCCCCTGTCATCCTTAAAAAGACGCGGTTCAATGATTACCACCCCTTCAATATTTGTCTTAACAACTTCCATATAGATTATCTATTCTTATACATATCCTCGTAATAGCTCTCGTAAGCACCACTGGTGATATTATCCATCCACTCCTGATTATCCAGATACCACTGCACCGTCTTCTCAATACCCTCTTCAAACTGCAGACTAGGCTCCCAGCCCAATTCATTCTTCAGTTTCGTAGAGTCAATAGCATAGCGTAAGTCATGTCCCATACGGTCCATTACATAAGTAATCAGTTCCTCGCTGTGTCCTTCAGGATTACCTAGTAATCGGTCCACAGTCTTAATAATCACATGGATAATGTCTATGTTCTTCCACTCGTTAAAGCCGCCGATGTTATATGTATCCGCTACCTTACCCTTATGAAAAATCACATCTATGGCCCTTGCATGATCTACCACGTAGAGCCAGTCGCGCACATTCTCTCCCTTACCATACACAGGTAACGGTTTGCGGTGGCGAATATTGTTAATAAACAGCGGAATCAGCTTTTCGGGAAACTGATAAGGTCCATAGTTGTTCGAACAGTTTGTCACAATAGTCGGCATACCGTAAGTATCATGAAAAGCGCGTACAAAGTGATCACTACCCGCTTTCGAAGCCGAATAGGGTGAGTGTGGATTATACTTTGTTGTCTCTTTGAAGAACTCATCGCCATATACTTCGTGTGCAGATATATCCGAAGACTTGCCTTCCGGGTGCGTCAATTCCAATGCTCCATACACCTCATCAGTTGAAATATGATAGAAATGCTTACCCTCATAGCCTTCCGGAAGATACTCCCAAGTTAATCTGGCAGCTTGTAATAAAGAGAGAGTTCCAAGAACATTAGTACGAGCAAAAGTAAACGGATCCCTGATACTACGATCCACATGACTTTCGGCAGCTAAATGAATGACCCCATCTATATGATACTGTTTAAAAATCTTCAGCATCATCTCAAAATCACAAATATCCGCTTTTACAAAAGTGTAGTTTGGTTTATTCTCTACATCTTTTAAGTTAGCCAGATTTCCCGCATAAGTCAACTTGTCCAGATTGATAATATGGTAATCGGGATACTTGTTCACAAACAAACGTACCACATGACTGCCTATAAATCCGGCTCCACCGGTAATGATAATATTTCTTTTATTCATAAATTACTCTTTCCTGTACGTTCCACTTCCTCTACTACCTGCAACAAATACTGCCCATATTGATTCTTCAGCATCGGTGGGGCCAACTCACGCATCTTGCCAGCATCAATCCAGCCTTGTCTAAACGCTATACCTTCCAGACAAGCAACTTTCAGTCCCTGGCGTTTTTCAATCACCTCAATAAAGGTCGATGCTTCACTCAACGAGTCGTGTGTCCCCGTATCCAACCAAGCGAAGCCACGTCCCAGTGTCTGTACTTTCAACTCACTATCCTCCAGAAATCGCTGGTTCACAGTGGTAATCTCCAATTCTCCACGAGCTGACGGTTTAATGTGCTTCGCTACATCTACCACTTTATTAGGATAGAAATAAAGCCCTACTACCGCATAATTCGATTTTGGCTGTACAGGTTTTTCCTCAATGCTTAAGCAATTACCCTCGTCATCAAACTCCGCCACACCATAGCGTTCCGGATCACTTACCCAATAACCAAACACGGTAGCTTTTTGCTCCTTTTCTGCCATGTATACCGCCTCTTTCAACATGGTACTAAAGCCATTACCATGAAAGATGTTATCACCTAACACCAAACAGACCGAATCACTACCAATAAAATCCTCACCAATGATAAAGGCCTGTGCCAATCCATCAGGTGACGGTTGTTCTGCATATTCAAACCTCACGCCATAATCACTACCATCACCCAGCAAGCGCTTAAATCCCGGCAAGTCATGTGGAGTAGAGATAATCAATATCTCACGAATACCCGCCAACATCAAAACTGAAATTGGATAATAAATCATCGGTTTATCAAAAATAGGAATCAGCTGTTTGCTAATGCCTTTGGTAATAGGATACAAACGCGTACCGCTACCACCAGCTAAAACAATACCTTTCATGTCATTGTATAATCTATATCTCTTTACAAATATTCCACAAGAACAACACATTACCAATCAAGTACCTACGCCACATTCGCTTAGGTTCTTTTATCAATCGGTAGAGCCATTCCAACGAATGTTGTTGCCACCATAATGGAGCCCGTTCAGTAGTACCAGCGTAAAAGTCAAACACCGCCCCTACGGTACCCACATGACAATGAATATTCAATTTTTGCCAATTACTGTAAATCCATTTCTCCTGCTTGGGAGCCGTCATACCAATCCATAACAGATCTGGATTTGCCTCATTAATAGCCGCCACAATAGCTACATTATCTTCCTGTGAAAATTCTGGTTTATAAGGAGGTGAATAAGTCACCACTTCCAAGTTCGGATAATCCACTGCTGCCCGTTGTTTAATCAATGCCAAAACATTCTCCGAGCTACCCATAAACATACATCGACCTCCTTTCTCATTAAGGCGATTCATCTCAAAAACAAAGAGATCCCAACCTGCTATTCGTTCTCGCGGTTGGCTTTGCATCTTTAGCCATTTACAAACTTTCACAATGCTTGCCCCGTCAGGGATGAGCGCATCTCCTTTTATCAATGCATTGGCAAAGAGTGGATCCTTTAGGGCAGTGTTGTAAGAATGTGCATTAATTGTGTTTATTAGCAACTTACCTTGCGGTAATGCTTTTAGTTGATTTATACTCTCCATGATAGAGAGTTCTTTTAACTTAATCATATGAAATTAAAAAATTAGAGGATTAATTTCATTCACTTATTTTGCGGATTTTGCGGAAATTATTTCTTAGCTCTCATCAAAACGTATCACTATACGGTGAAAAAGCATGATTTATACAGTTCCAGCATCTGTTTTACCTTATTATCCCAAGACAATTCTTCTTGTCGTTGACGACAATTTAATGACAGTTGTTTTAACAAACTTCTATCTGCTTCTAATTCATTCAATACTTTAGCAAAATCCTTGACTGATTGTATTGGAGATGACAACGTTATCTTACGACCAACTGTTTCATCTATGACTGTAGCCATACCACAAACATCAAAACACACTACTGGCAACTGATTACTTACAGCTTCTAACACTACAGTGGAAGTATCTTCACTCACACTAGTAAATAAAAATATCTGGGAAGAACGCATATTCTTATGCACTTCATGATTTGGTCTATTCCCATGCCATATCACTCGATCAGCAATACCCAACGACACTGATAAAGCCTTTGCTGTAGAAACTTGGTCATCTGTACCTGTACCATAAACATCTAATAAGATTCGTTCATTCTTCGTTGCAGCAATCGCTTTCAAAGCCAAAGGCAACAGTTTCCGAAAATCAAATTTCCCTACCCATAAAACATGGAAAATGGCATTATCAAATCGTTCTGTAGAAACGCATGCCAAAGGGAAACATCCCGTTTCCGGTATTACCACTGATTCCAATCTTTTATATCTTTTAATGGCTCGATAAGAATCTGGTATAGAACTGACTAAAACATCAGCTTTTTTAAAAGCAGCATTTACTCGTTTATCGTATTTCAGCTGAAGCACATTAATAATATTCTTCAATCTATTAAACAGTTTCATTTTTAATCCAGCCCCTTCAAGGTATGCCAATGGGAATTGTTTCAATCCTCCGATAGGTCCCCACACAAACGGAACTTCCTCTATCTTCCAAAGATATCCCGGTTCACGAAAACCAATCATATTGAGTTGATGCACTATATCAATATGATGCATCTTCATAATATCAAGAGTCATCTCATACGTGCGATATTGCCAAGTACGATAGTGTTTATAAAAACGCCAGTCGCCTTGATTCCAACACATCCTTCTCACCTCTTCCGATACCGGATTATAATAGAAGTGCATATTACCACCTTGCGGCAATGTAGGTACTACCGCCTCTATTTTGTCACAGAATTCACCTTCAGTAATGATGTGTAGTTCGCAATACTTAGCCAAGTTTACACACCAATTCCAAGCCATACCCGGTTCGCTACCCATATTCGGTGAACATGCGTAGGCGTTAATTAAAATAGAAAGCATATAAAATTAAATATGAATCTTAGATTTTATGAGCTCTATGATTATAGAACATAGCAAAGAACATCCTAATACAGTAATAAACATCACAAGAGGACTATTTGTAATAAAAGAAATACCATTCAAAAAATAAAAAATGAAGAATGAATGAACAAGCCAAAGATTCATTGAATGTTTTCCAAAGAAAAGTAAGATTTTACCCCCCCCCGTTTTACATATATTAACAATCCCTATACAAAACATAGGAACTATCAGCAACTCTGTAACACCAATAAGAGGCAAATAAGCTCGCACTAAAATCGGTATCACAAGAAGTAACGGAGCCAAGTATATTTTTTCATAGAGCCAATAACATCGTTCATGCAGCCATCCGAAAATATTAAACTTAGCAAAGAAACAGCCCAGCATAAAGATATTCAAATCTATTAATATCATTTTCAGATGCCTCTCCACAATCACCTCCTCATCTAAATGTAATGCGCAGTTTACCCCCCTTGTAAGAATCAATAAACCCAACATCAATAGCAGATAACCTTTCCATCCTAATTTGATCTTACTGACAAAGTAAAATAAAACGAGTAACTCCGCATAGAGCGAAAAAAACCACCATTCCCCATTGCATGAAGTTGTAAGCCCCGATAAATTATAAAAGATGTTTTTTACATCAGGGGCATAATATCCTACAATACAACCGACAGAAATAAATGGTATCGCTACCCACCAAAAAGACAGGTATAATTTCTTCAACCGTTTTCCAATGCTCATCCATGTTACTGTTCCCTTTGCTACTATACATTGCAAACCATACCCTGCCATAAAAAGGTATATAGGTACGCATATCTGAAGTGCCTTGATAATAGGCATTCCCATCCACTGCACACTAGTTGGAATACGTTCAGGAAAACCAAATAAATGAAATAATACCATACAAAGAATGGCTACTCCTTTAATTTGTATAGAATGTTCCTTAGTTAGATTCATCTTAATACTTATACAGCTTTAAACACTGCCCTCCAATCATAATCCATATCCTTGAATGTCTGTGCAAATAGCCTTGCACTGCAACGTAAGATATACGCTGCAAATACTATAATTGCAAACATTACGATTAAGTTAAGCGGAAAGACTGCATTCATCTTATCTGTAAACAAAGCAGTTTGCACCAAATATATCTCTAAGCACAAGCCACCAACCAGTTTGATAATCCAGCCTACTGTACAATGATGATAGGCCTTTTTCATAAAATCAGAGTTGCATAACTTGAAAAAATAGAATACTGTACCCAACAATGGAATCCAAGTCAACATCTGAAATTTATTATATACCGCAATATCTTTAAAGGCATATAGTGCATAAAATGCTACAACACATCCTATCAGTTTCAATCCATCCCATACAAAATGATACTTGTATTCTCGTTGTGAAATACCCATCATCGCTCCCATCAACATAAACATGAAGAAATGAAACCACTTAAAATATCCCGCTCCATACATATTAAAATCCATTGGAGTATTTATTAACATAAAGTAAACAGCACATGCTATTGCTACTGCCATAAATGCTAATCTTAAGTATTTAAACATATAGCGTTGTATAAAATATAACAACACATAATATAACATTATGCAACTAACAAACCATCCCCCTCCGGATAGAAGTACATTGTTTATATTATTTTGATAACCAAATAGTAAAGAACCAAGTATTGCCCATGCAAAAATAGTAGGATAAATACGGTTAATGCGTCGTTTATACCAATTATCAAATCGCCCCATTCTACCCAAAAATAGAGTGAAACCAGAACAAAAGAAAAAAAGAGCATCACCAATTGCACCACCAGTAGCTAATGCACCAAACTTTGGATAAAGTATATCCATATGCGAGTTGGTAATAATCAGTGCAGCAAAACATTTCAAAATATCAATACTAATATTTCTTTGCTTCATTTTTGCCAACTCTATTTAAAGAAAAAACGACAATATTTTTTCAGAATCACACCTATACCTGCCGTAGTAAAACACACAATTGCACCAACTACAAAAGCAATAATATTATTATTTGAAATATGAGCCTTATCATATAACATTCGTATTATAGGCCAATGCATACACAAAATAAAAAGAGAATAACCTCCAAGAAATGATAAACTTTTACGTAATATAAGAATTGACTCTACAATACAACTAATAGACAAAATAAAAGCAATACCCGAAAAAGAAGCTAGTAGATATAACAATATATTATCTGGAAGTTTCATCCAACGGATTCCTATATGTACAGGTATCACCCAAATAAAGAGTGCACATAACAATATCGAAAGCAAACAAATTACATATCGGTATTTTCTAAAAAAAGGTTCTATTTTTAAATAATAATTCCCTGCAAGCAAGATAGGGAGCGAAATACCAGCTTTGGTAATATCTGTATAGTCATCTATTCCATTCAGTCCTAAATAATAGCAAACACCAAAAATTACCCACAACATACAAAAACGCACATATTGAGGCAGTTCATTAAGTAATAAGAACATAATATTTAATGTAAATAATGCTATTAGAAACCAAAGAGGCCCATTATCAAACGAGTCGGGATCATAAAGATGAATTCCGTCAATAGTATTTCTACCCAACATTAATACAGCGATAGAACTGATAACTGCAAAAAACAGGTAAGGATATATCAAAGCTTTCACTTTCTTATATAAACTATTTTCTACTGTATGCGAAGATTTTATAAAAACTCCACTCAAAAAGAAAAAGACCTGTACATAGAAGAAATCAAAGAGATATGAGTAACCAAAAGGAGTGTGACTCAATACAATCAGCACAATACTTAGCCCTCTTGCTATATCCAAAGATATATTACGTTTCATACTATGATTCAAATATTAACTTTTAATCCCATCATTTTAAGAACTCTCATTCCACCTAATAATAAATAAGTCAAACGATATTTCAACATTACAATAGGCAAACGCAATTTTAAAGGCAAGTGGGACACATCTATTTCCTTAATTCCAACTCTAACATCCTCCATATTCATATATCGTTTCAATTCTTTCCTAGAAGAGAAGAAAGATATATCAGATAAACGCATTATCAATTCTAAAGCACTAAACACAATAGTACCAATATAATATGAAAAAATATCTATATTTTTCTCTTTCAAATAAAGATTTCGTAAGATAGCCCTCTGCTCAATACCTATTATTTTATCTTCCACTAGCCCCTTAACATTATTTAAAGACGAAGTCAATAAGCCCTTTTCTTTAATTACATAATTATACAACACATCATCCATCAGCGCTATCGTTTTAGCATAACAAAAGAATCTAGCATTAAACAATTTATCTTCTATTAATTTAATTCCCTTAGGAAATAATATTTTATTATCTATTAGAACAGATCTCTTATATAAAAATCGCCATACTCCAGAGAATTCTTTACTATTCCACAGATGATTCAAGTCTACAAAACTATTTATATTATCTTGAGTTATACCTAAAAAGCGAGGAAGATAGTTATGTATTATTTCGTCATTTGTCTGATATACGTATGGTGATTCAGCTTTGTCATAATGTATACCTCCTTGATCTTCATAAATAGTTTGGAAACCAAAATGTACTGCATCATAATTACCCTCTTTTGCTTTTAAATAAACTTTGGATAACATTCCTTGATTTATATAATCATCAGGATCAAAGAAATACACATACTCTCCTTGAGCTATCTTTAAACCTTCATTCCGAGCTTGAGATAATCCTTGATTCTTAAAAGACAATATTTTGATATAACCTTTCTCTGTATATCCTAAATCATCACATTTTTGCAATAAATTATCTGTACTACCATCATTTATGATTATAATCTCATAATCTTTAAAATCTTGTATCAGTATGCTATCAATAGCTCTTTCTATATATTGTGACACATTATAACATGGCAAAATTATGCTAACAGCGTATTTATTTGTATTCATATGTATTCCTCTTTATTCTAAAAGATGAAGTCTCATCCACGTTTTTCCAATAACCTATATATCCAAAATACGAGTTTATGAAATATATAATTAGAAAATGAAATACCAACCCATTCATTCAGTAAACTGTACTGATAGAAATTACCTTTCAACCTTATTAAAAAATTAGATATTTTACCATCTTCTTTTTTTTCAATAGAATTAAAGCTTTTCAAACCAACAACTTGTTGTCTGTGTTGTCTATAAAGAATTGTACTTTTCTTTAAATTACAAACTACCCCCCCCATTTTAAGAGTCATTAACACTACCCACCAGTCATGCATATAGATTCTATCATCAAAAGGAAGTGCTACCACTTTTGCCTTATCGTTTAGCATAATCGTATTGCCACATATTCGATAAGATACAATAAACCAATTCAATTTATCTAACCAATCAGGATAAAGTTTGTCATATTTATACCGCGATCCCTTCACAACGAAACCATCTTCATCTGCAATAGCCAAATCCGTATGAACTAAAATGGGTGTAGTAGGATTAACACTTTCCATTTCAAGCATCTTTAAGTAAGTAGATTCTATTTTATGAGGTAACCATATATCATCCTGATCAGAAAACATATAATATTCAGAATGAATATTTTCCAATAGCCAAATAAAACTTTTCTTTGCTCCCCTATGCTTAATTTCATCATCAACCAACATAATACGACTATCTTTTTTACAATATTCACGCACTATTTCTACAGTAGAATCAGAAGAGCCATCATCCCTTATGTATAGTGTCCAGTCCTCAAAAGACTGCCCCATAATAGATTCTATCTGATAATTTAAATAACACTCTCCATTATAAGTAGCCATTAATATTGCAATCCTCGATTTATTGTACATATCTTTGATTATTTAAAATTTGCATGACAAATATGATATTTCTTCTCTTCTTCCGTTTCAAACCTATCACGAATCTTCCTTGCTGGTACTCCACCCCATATCTCACAAGACGGTATATCTTTCGTTACCACCGATCCGGCAGCTACAATACTCCCTCTGCCTATTGTAACCCCACTCATAATGATAGCGGCAGTACCAATCCACACATCATCCTCAATAATAGTAATACCATTATCTCCACGCTCACCACTCCATATTGTTTTGCCCGGAATAGAAAATGTATGGTCTTGGCGCCCCACAAAACATACACGACCTGCCATCAAAATATTATTCCCAAAATACACATTGGAAGCTACATTGCAGTAATCACCGAATTGCACATTATGTCCTATCCGTACATCCATATTCTGTGCAAAGCCCGTGCCTTTCATTACTCGTACAAAACCCTCATATTTCACCCATGGATAACGTATATGAAACATATACCACGTACGTAACTGATTGAAAATATAGCGCAATATAAAGTTTAGTTTGCTTGCCCCATTAGGCATATTACTACAATCAATCTTCATCGCTTATATACTTTTTCACAAGCCTCAAAGATGCGGGCCGCCGCCTTATCAGGCGTATAATTACTTTCTATTTCAATCGCCTTTTGTCCCATAGCCGACAAATCAGCTTGATGAAATTTTGCTAATATATCTATAATGGATTCAGGCTTCAAAGGATCGAACTTATACCCATTCACCCCATCTTGCACCAGTTCATAATGACCACCATTATAAATAGAACAAGCCACAGGTTTGCCACATGCCATTGCCTCCGGTATCACCAAACACCAATTATCCTCAAGCGTAGGCATGATAAATACATCACAAAGTGCATAGTATTTATAGAGTTCATCGTAATTGATACCACCCATGATATGAATAGAATTATCCCCCGCATACAGTTCTTTTAGAGGCTTTTCTAAAATCCCTTTACCTATTACCAATAAGTTATCGTTTGGATATTCAGTAATATGCCGCCCCCATACTGCAAGTAATTCCTTGATACCCTTGCGTTCCACCATCTGACCCACGAAAAGGAAAGTCAGTCCATCTTTTAATTTTAATTCTTCGCGCAGAGCGTCTTTGTCTGCCCTAGTTACTTTTTCCACTGCCTGTGATAAGCCAAAACTATCCGCACACATACAACCTTTTACTTTCGGAGTTCTCTTAAAGTGCAAGCCCTCATTCAAATATTCCTCTGTAAGCGTACCATTAATTAGAAAATAATCCACAGGTATACCTACCAATCGGCGATACATCGACCGCCATGTAGGGGAGTTACGTTCCACGTAAGCTGTGCGTTCATAGAACATACAAAGTTTTTTTCGATGTGTCACCGCATAGCGAATACCAGCGGGAGCCCATCCCCCAAAGCCTTCAGTAATAATCACATCTGCCTCCACAGATTTCACAGTCTTATACAAACCTGGTTGCTTCTTTATTACTAACGCACTATTGGCAAAGTCCGACTCATCACTCCCCATTGTCATACGTTGTTCACCACTCATCACAATAGCATGATTACCTAATACCGCTTTCAACTTCCCTCTTACCAGTTCTGAAGTATTCTCTTCTGAACAAATCAAGTAGAAATTACCACTACAAAGTTTATTTAAATTTTCATATACCGGTATTCGGTAATTACCGAACCACGGTGAAATCCAAAGTATTTTCATTGTTTTTCTTTAATGAATGTATTTCCATCCATCCCTATATCCTTTTACATAAGTATTAAAATAGCGCATATCCCGTTTTACGACTCCTTTGAGTAAGGAGAAAAGAGAAGTAAAGAATATGCGTCGGACAATACACAGTATAGATAGCCATTTCTTATCCCTACATTTATAAATGAACCGATGCCAAAAGATTAAACCATTACGAGCCGAAGCATATATATTATTCAATTTTTTATTGTCATCCATTAGCGAAGAACCAGCATCAAGATGTACAAACTCCACCTCACGATTCATAGCAATCACATTACCTCTCAAATAAAGTTTATAGAACATCACCATATCATCTGGTAATGCATACTTGGCATCTTGCAACCATAACTCTTCTTCAAAATGCAACTCTTTCAAGGCTTTTGTACGTCCGAACACACACGTACCATGACCACTTTGACTATAATACTGTTTATTATCTTCTACCGCACTATTCACTATAAATCCACCAGTACGCCATACTTTCACCATGAATGAATCTTTCAAACGTTTTCTAATAGAAACGCCCAATAGCCAATCTTTTATTTTATTAATTAGTGTATATCTACCCCCCGAAATGTTCACTTCTTTTACCAGCGGAGAAACAAAATCCGCTTTACACTTTTCCATAGTATCAAATAAAGAAGCCACAAAATTTGAGGAAAACTCTACATCATCGTCTAAGGCTAAAGTATATTCTGAAGAAGACTCATCAAAACACGCAACACGCTGATTGACCATACCCTTATCTACAAACACAAAACGTTCATACCCCAATTGCTCTTTAGGGCATTCATAACCATTAGCCAAAACAATAATTACTTCTTTAGGCTGAATGCTTTGTGTGGCAATACTATCCAATGTGCGTTGATATTTATCTTCGGCTGTTCCCAACGTACGAATAGTCACGCTATAATCTCTGTTAATCATATTTACTTATTCTTATAATCCTCTACCACTTCCTTATAATAAGGAATCTGCTGCTTTATAATCATATCCAAGCTGAAAGCATTTTTGATACGCTGCTTAGCGCTCAATGAGACATTGGCCCTCTCTCCTTCCGATAAATTAAATATCTGCCTTATTTTATCGGCTAAACATCGAGGATTACGAGGTTCTATCAGAAATCCACTTTTACCATCCTCAATAATTTCACTCATACCGCCCGAACTACTACCTAATACTATTCCTCCGCAAAGCATCGCTTCAATACATACCATAGGCATATTTTCCCACCATGAAGGAAAACAAATTACATCAGCGGTAGTATATCTTTCCATCAACTCCTCACGTTGTACCTTACCTACTAAATTAAACCAAGGTTCATCTCCATACTTAGCATGTAATTGTTCCGCAAAAATTCCAGTTTTTCCCACTAAACTTAAACGAAACTGGCAAGAAGCATTCTCTTGATGAAGTATTCGGCAAGCTTCCGCTAAATCGCCACATCCTTTCCAATCACAAATAGTACCAGCAAAAAGAATCTCTTTCACTTCACGGTATTCTTCTTTTCTCTGAAAGCCCTTCCACGCATTCATATCAATAGGATTATAAATCACCCGCGCTCTGTCTTTCATTACTCCGGCATACTGTTCTGCCCATATTTTGAGCGAAGTACTACATGATGACAAATAGGCAGCTTTTTTCATCTCTTGGAGCTCCTTTTTTCCTTGCCAGTAGTAATGCCAATTATTTTTTGAGAAAGATTGAAGAGAAAATCTATAATGATCGAGTAACATTGGTGTATGCAATCGTACCACCACGGGAATATTCAGTTGATGTAAGAAATACCCTTCTGCTCCATATTCAGGCACTTCTATTATATCCACATCACCTAACGTCCTTATAGCTAGCACAATGCGCTTACGATAACTATAAAAACGATATAGAGGACGAAATTTCTTCCATAAAGAAGGCTTCTCGACTTCAGGAATAAGAAAATCCCCCCCTCTAAGACGTATTACGCATATACCTTCATCATCATACATTGATTCTTGACATGTATTATCCGATGCGCAAATCACTGTAATTTGATGTCCAACTGCATGTAAACCATGTACAACTTCTTTTATGTACGAAGCTATTCCACCACCTCTTAATGAAGGTGGATATTCACGACAGACAAAACAAATATGCATATCTACTATACCGTATAATAATTACCAAATAACAGAAAAATCGGACTCTTAATAATAATATCCACTAGAGAAGCATAATCCCAAACAATTAGTTCGAACTGATAGTAAAACCACAAAATCATCACTACTGCAATCACTTTAAGCAACATATCCCTATTTCTGATATTATCAAAAGCAAAAGGATAAATAAAAGGCATGAAGGCAAATAACATCATAAAATAACGATATTGCGCTAATGGCTGTCTATACATTGCTACTATAGTAAGCAATAATAAAAGAGTAATATTCAGAATAAAGGCACTACTATCAGATAATGTTTTACGTTCTAGCCATAGTTTGCGGAATGCAATTAATGCCATAGGAAGAGCTATTATAAAGACTTGAGCCCATACAAGGCCAAACTCCGTATCATTAAGAGTTTCACTGGTCGCCAAGCGAGATACACCATATGTCAAAGCAGAACTAGTATCTGTTGCTATACCTGATGCCAATCTAGGAGCTATAATAATTAGTATAGCAAAAGCTGCTCCAATAAAAAACAAGCCCTTTTTCGTTAATCTGCGATGTAGAGGTTTGAAAATAAAGAAAGGTACAAAGAGCAACGTTGCAGCATGAGTAAACACTGCACAAACAGCCATAATCCAATCCTTCTTTCGCATTTTACCATAATAGGCATAATTTCCTAAAACGTACATCATAATACACTGGGCAAGAAATTGCTTTTGAATTTGCAAGGTATATTGAAAAAAAAGATAAAAAAACGATAATGTAAAAATCCCGGCTATTATAGGTATATGCGGTTTCTTCATTGATAAACAAAATCTGCGTAATCCCCAAAAAACAAGCAAGTAGTCCATAAAAGTCAACAACGCTGCATACAGAGGATAATAACCAAAGGTAAGATAATATCCCAAATAGTTATATATACCATTCATAAACTCTCCTGAAACTTGCATTCTAGACGAATCTTTAAAATAGTCTATTCCATAGATGTAAACCAATGATTTCCAGAACCCCACATCTGGAACATTCATATAAGCAACATAATATTGCCATTGATCTCCCCCCATACGTTTCGTGGCATTAATAGCTGCAAAATAACCTGCAATAGCAAAGAAACACAGATAATAATCAGATTTAGTCGCATGGGATTTAGTGACCATATAAACTATTATGGTGGGAATAGCAATAAAAGGAGGTGCAATCAAGAATAATATGAAATATCCAATGATATAACCCCAGTTTGTTTTGGAGTCTTTATTTAGGAATTGATGGATCATTATATCTACCTCTATTACATTAATCGATTTAATATCCTTTTAAGAAGAAAAAGACTCCTCCATAACTTAAAACCTTTATCCCCCAACAAAGAGATACATTTCCATTCCACCATAACCGGCCTATTTGTACATTGACATATAATAGCATCTAGATCACCATCAAGAACATTCATATTAGACTTCTCCAAATAAAGATGAATGGCAAGACTTTCTGCAACAGTCTTAAAGGAAGTCCTCAAATTATTAGTTATGTTTTCAGACATTTGAATAATTTCAGTAAACACTAGTTTCACATCCTCATAATTCTTCATTGAAAACTTAGCAGTCACAGCTTCACTATATTTCCTATACCCATACACCTTGATTGGAATATAAAAGTTTTTCTTGCTATATAATAAACTTTTCAATATAAATAGTGTATCCTCATTATAAGTACAATCTGGTAAAAATGAAATATGATGAGATTTAATAAGCGAGGATTTAAAGATATTGAGACACATATAGTACTCATTTAATAAAATTTTGTTCATGAAAGTAGCCGCGTCCAATTCACAACCAACATATTTCTTACGCCTTCTTATATTGTAATTTGGATACAGTTCATTTCCTTCTTCATCTATAGTCTGATGCTCAAATCTCAATAAATCGGCATTTGTTGTTCGAAGCATTGCAGCTATTTTATCTAGTGTGTTAGGATATATTATGTCATCCGCATCCAAGAACATGATATAATTCCCTCTACTTACTTCTAACCCCTTATTACGTGTTGTAGCAACACCTTCATTGCACTTATCTATAAAAACTATACGCTGATCATTAGAAGCATATCGCTGTGCTATCTCCGCACTTTCATCAGTTGATCCATCATTGATCAGAATAATTTCATAATTAGTATACTGCTGATTCAGAATACTATCCAATGTTATCGATAAAAATTGAGCAACATTATATACTGGTACTATAATTGAAATAAAAGGAACACTCATCACTTTTTCAGAAACTTTTTTAGTGCAGCGAGATGTAAAATATACTTAATCCACGGATATAAATAGAGTCTAGGATTTATTAACAACGAAACAAGAATCTTTATCGATGAATATTTGAGATCAATGCCAAAAGGATGCAAATCAAGCCCTGACAAATATAAACTATTTTTACGATTCAATTTTATAGTATTTATCGCATTCGAGTTATGTAATATTTCGAGCCACAGTGGCTTTTCTGAAATATGAATTACAGGCATAAATTCCTCTACAAAGAAATGATCCCAATAAAATACAGTTCGCAAGGGTTTATCCAGCTTTTCGAGCATCGATGTAAAATGATTATTAGGATAATAAAAGCGTTGAGCTATACACGTATTATTAAAATACTGTATCCCCATATCAAAACTTAAAATATGATCAACCGTATCGATTGTTGCATACTTCTTTACAGCCTCTACCATATCACACTCAAAACAATCATCGTTATCAATACGGGTTGTTATCACATATTCTATAGAATCTTCACAATACGAACGAATCAGCAAATTGTAGTATTCAGCCAACCATATTCGCCCCATCATTACACCATAATCATTCTCATTAACAGGAGCAATCTCATTAGCGTATATTACATAAGACGATTCAATTGCTAAATTGGCTATATAATTCATATCAACATAAATTGGCTTAAAATTTTTGCACAACTTCTGTAATTGTTCATTCCGATGTACAAAAGACTTGGGCGTTCTTTTATCAAAAAATACCAACCATATAAAATCTTTATTTTTTTGATTACACATTGAAGAGAAACATGTATTCTCAAATATAGAATAACGTTCATTCAAATAAGAATCAGAAAATAGAAAGTCTACACTATCTTTACGAATGAAAGGTATATTGAAACGAGTTAGGATAAAATGCTTAAAGTCATTCATGCTAGCCTTGTTTTAGCTTCAGTGTTAATACTTATCTAGTTATACTATTACGACAGTTTAATATTTAATTATTTTAAATATTACCCCCCCCCAATTTAGCAGCATTTAACGAAAATCCAGACGTAAACATACGCTCTTTTTTGCATACATAAATAAAACTACTCCGTGCTAACATCAACATATCAAGAAACTCTTTACTATAATCTGTTTTTACTAATGTACACTGTTTATCAATATGCACTATTTCACCGGAAACAGTAAATACATACGATTTTTCACTAGCGGCTTTGATAAAGTCTTTACTATCAGAAGTCACAAATATCATTTGCTCACCATTATTTTCTTCATAAACCTTATCTATAAGATGCAAACTATCCTCAATGTATTGTTTCCGTTCTGCCACTGACAATACTTCTCCACCAGACGCATCCTCAAAATCACCTAATAATTGCCTAAATCTAAAAGCCATTGAAAGATATGGAGAATAATTATGTACCTTGCTATAAAAAGAAATCTTTTCTTGGAGTCCTTCGGAAGGAACAAAAAGTTCTTTAAATAATTCGGCATATTCCTTATCATCTACAAAGTGAGCATTAGTATAAAAATGAAACTGTTTTATATGTAGATGGGAATCTATAATCTCATTCATCTTTTGATATTGAAACTCCGCTTCTTTTGCTTCAGATAAAGAATATTGCTTATAATAACTGCCCAAAGTAACAGGGAAAGAATCACCCATAAAATAAGATATTTCATCTTGATCTATTTTCCAATCATATTCATTGCAAGTTAAGTATTCATGAATATCAAAAGGAGATTTCCAATAAATTCTAAAATCCATACCCCTTTCTTTTGCAAACTTATACAGATTAATACATCCACGCAATCTATCCGCCAAACCACCATGTGGGAAACGCCCATCTACCATCATAATCAAACAAGGAGCAGAAAACTCACCAACTACTTTGCATGTTCTAGTATAATAATTACCTACATGACTACGAAGAGACTCATTATCCTCCCAAAACATATACGCTAGTTTCGAACAAAACATTTTTAGTATTTTCCTCTTTAAACGATAAAATATACTATTCATCTGAAAAGTTTTAAGAATTTGTATTTCAAATGTTTTTTTACAATGAAAAAAGGGGTCTTATATATATATTTAAAAAACTGTATAAAAAACAATGGATAGCTAATTTTGCGAAGATCTAATAAATACCCCCATATCTCATTATAATATTTAATTTTTCCATGATTCCTTAAGAAAGTATTAACTTTATATCCTACCTTCAAACGAGCTAACAGCCTCTCTTTATCAAGAGAATATTGCAAAGATCCCTGTCTAATTGTTCTTGTATATACTATTTCTTTAGAAATTTCTATTTTTCGCGCATAAAATCCAACTTGTACACTATACCATACATCATTTGAAGCAGGTGTCTCATCGAACATGATATGATACTGATTTATTAACGACATCTTCACCATTTTTGTCCATGGAGGTTGAGACTTGTATCTTAAAGGATCAAATTCATTTTCATGATTACACTCTTTAGCTAATTCCGCCACTTTTAAATCTTGATTTTGTGGAATGAATGTATCACAATCAATCGTATTATTAGTAATAAAAACTACATCTGCAGTAGAATCTTTATATTTATCCAAAAAGACATTCAATTCTGGCGTAAAAAAATCATCTGCATCTGCAAATAAAACCCATTTACTCTGTACTTGTTTTAACCCTACATTACGAGCATAACCTGCTCCATATCCTTCTTTCGTAAATATAACCTCCACAAAAGGATTATTAAGACCCGGGAAATGGCTAAAATCCACTTGACAAGAATCACTATTATCATCAACTACTACGATATGCACATCTTCCCTTTGAGGGATAGAGTCAATACACCGTTGTAATAAAGAGGGTATATTTTTATGAGGAATAATGAAAGTAAAATTACAAAGATGCATAAAATAGTTATCTAATTAAACAGTTTCCACAAATCAAAATAATCAAAAACAGCGTGCACAGCCTTATCATTCAGATTTTTTTCTATATTATCCTTACACAATGCACTAGTTTGCACTTCCTTTATACCAGTATGGAAGCGCATTACAGGCTTATTTAATTTTATTTGCCTGCAATTTGTACCTTGCTTTAAAGACATTGCTTTCAACCAAATATCATCGGCAGTAGGAGCTAATTTCATAAATAAAGTCTCGTCAGTCACTTCTTCAGCCAAAGAATGAGGAGGATATAAGATACCTCCAATTCCTGTAGGAAAATTCTTAATATTACATTCTAATGCCGTCAAATGCTCATCATACCAAGTTACATAAGGTTTTATGTTTCCATTTTTATCAAAGGCCATCTTACTACCACTCATAAACCAAATATATTCAGGTTCCTGTAAATAAGCATTAATCAAATATTCTAAAGTTTCATGTCCATACAGCACATCATCATCTATTGTTATAATTACATCTTCCGAATATTTCCGGAGAGTAGGAATAATCTTCTTATACGAACGGTAATCCGGACAATAAGCTATTTCCACCCCCCTACTTCTCAAATCTTTCAATGATTGTGGCAAATTTTCATCATTATATTCTTGTTCAGAAAGCCATAGTATTATTCTGTTAGGTTGTACGGATTGCATCAAAATGCTATATATTACATAGCATACAGAATATACTCTATCACCATAAGAAGTTAAAGATACCGTCACAGTATGCGTATAGCCTTGGCTATCTACAAAAGGATGCAAATTTACCCCCCCCAATTTGTTAATATTTGCAAATACATCAAGTTTTAAGAATCTAAGTTTATATGAAACAATATCATCTATTATTTCATCAATATACAGCATATTAGAAAATACTCTTTTCAGTTTTGATAACCACATACTCATCTGTTTTTTATGTAAACTATAATTTTATGAATTTTAAAAAGCAAAAGCCCCAACCACATGTTATAATAGCACAATCTAAACTTTCTTATATTCTTTATTTCAGGCAAATAAGAAACGGTCTTATTATATTCAGAGATAAAGAAACTTGCTCTTTCCTTCACCGATATATCTGTTGTAAAATCATTCATATAAGATTCATACAACCTTTTTACTTGAACATAAACATTAAGTAAAGGCACATCGTGCAATATACAATAAGATAATATATTGTTAGCAGAAAGCAACCGACTCTTAATCCATGCCTCCGAGTGTTTCTTATGTGAAGCAGAATATATATTTGTACAATTATAATTATAAACTATCAAATTGAAAGATTGCACTACGCGGGCTTGACACAATGCTTTTATATTGAAGTTTTGATCTTCTGTACAAATCACACCTTCAGGGAAATTTATATCATTATTTATCAATAGAGTACGTCGAAACACATAATTCCAACTTGCCAATTTAAATGATGCAGAATTTAAAATCTCTATTGGTGCACACACCCTATCCTGTTCACGATGCTCTATAATCTTATCCTGCAGAATTGTATTATAACCAAATGTACAAATATCAATAGCTTCACCAAGCTGCTTCAAATTCGTAATAAGAAATTCCATATCACGTTTATTTAACCAATCATCAGCATCCATAAATAAAACCCATTCATTATGGGCCCTCAAAAGCCCTTCATTGCGTGCTGCACTAACACCTTGATTATCCTGTGAGAAAACAAAAATATTGGAGTGCCGACTAGCCATCTGATTGCAAATAGTCAAAGTATTATCTGTACTACCGTCATTTATAACAATAATCTCCGCTTCTGCTTCCATCAGACTCAGACAACTATTTATACAAATACCTATAAAAGGAGCCGCATTATATGCTGCAATAACAATTGAAATCATAACTATTAGTTCTTTATTGGAAGATTTCTATTCTTTATCATATTTCTGATTTTTATCTTGGCAAATAACCGTTCTTGATGGTTCATCCCAATAAAATATACCATAGTAATGACAGATAGTACAGACGATAAGCACACTGTAAGAAAACGAATAAATGGTAGCTCTACGATCAGGTAAAAAGAAATTGGCAGTACAGAAGATAAAATTCCAACGCCCATACATCGAATGATAACATCTACAAAATAATGCTTGGGAGATAAACCAATAAAAGGTTTAAGCATAAAGACTCGAATTATTAATGAGAGAAATAAAATAAGCAAATTTACTATAAAGACAGAATAAGCAGGTGCTCCAAACTTCAAAAAAAGATAAGACAAAGGAAGAATACATAATAATAGAGGGCAGATTACCAGCTGCAATTTTTTAACATTACCAGTTGCTAAAGCAGACACTAGAAGGGGATTAGTTGTGGTCTCTATATAAGTCGTAAACAACATGATCCTCAAAAATACAACAGTATTCTCCGGTACATTTACAAGCCACCAGTTCAATATCAATTGTGCTTCAACAAGTACAGGCAAAGACAACAATAAAAGTAAATATAATGAAAATTTTGATTCAGCAAAAATCAGTTTTTGCATATACTCATAATTCCCAACTGCGTAATTTTTTGTTATTTGTGGGTGAATGGCTGTTTGAAAATTGGATGCAAAATTAGAAATAATACCTTGTACTCGGATCGCAATTCCTCTGGCAGCATTCACCGATGGACCAAAAAACATATTTATCAGCAAGTTTAAACCTTGCGTATAACAGACAAAAGCGAAATTACCAGTCATGTTCCAACCTGCAAAGCCACACATTTCCACAAATAGCTTTTTATTCCATGTTAAACTATATTTTGCCTCTTCAAAATGTACCTGACAATATATGATATAAATGAGTTGATTGACTATCTGCGTAATAAACAGCAATAATGCATAAAGCAATAATTTATCCCAAGGCAAATAAATGACAATATACACAATCAGCAATTTAAAGACTACATCCGAAATACTAATATAAGCAAAAGCATTCATCTTCTCATGTGAAATAATAGAAGAATTGTAAGGCACACTCATTATAGACAACATCGTAGTTATTATAGAAAGCTGATATAAGATAAATGCTGTATCCATCCTCTCTGCTGGTATAATCATCTTATGGTAAAAAAACCATAAGCCAAAAGTTTCTGCCAAGAGTAAAATAATAAAAGCTAATATGGCATGAATAGTAACAGCAAAGCTAAAAGTTGCCTTCAATTCTTGGGAATTTCCTTTTGCCAAACTCACAGTCAAGAAACGAGAAGTAGAACTATTCATAGAGCCATTAATGAATGTAAACATCACTACAATACCACCAACTACATTATAGATACCAAAATCGGTTTCTCCTAAAGCATTCAGAATTAGTCTTGACGTAAATAGGCTAACTCCCATATTTACGAACATCCTAAGATAGAGCATCAAAGAATTTTTAACTAGCAGTTTATTATTTGATACAGTAGATTGATTCATGAACGCAGATAAAAATTCAGCAATATTAAATAGTTACACACTTTTTCGACAACAATTTATACATATTAATAATATAAGTAGCAACTACAATTGTACACACAAATACAATAATAGGGCATAGGAATCTTATCATTAATGAAGAAGAAAAATCTATATAGAAAGACAATATTCTAAGAATGAAAATATGTAGAATATAAATAAATACAGAATACTCCCTTCCTATTATTGCGACAACACTTCCTTTGCCAAAATAAGGATATTGTAATGCCAAAATAAAAAGAATTCCACTCATCAATATTATAAAAACATAATGATCACGAATAGGATCCATACCTACTATTTCATACAATTTATATTCACCCAACAGGCCGATAGTAGCAGCAGGAATAAAGTAAACTATTTTTACCCCCCCAGTTTATATATTAACATTTCTTTATACTCAAATATTATACGCCCCAAAAGGATATAAGGAACGCCCATAAATGCCCAATTACGATACCATGAATAAGGCCACCCTTTGCATCCTACATATAATCCAATAAGAAAAAGAATAGGAATCACCCATTTAACTTTGATTTTCAATTTATCTATAACATAAATAGCTATAAATGAATAAAGCATAGCATATAGATACCACAAATGCCCAATGCCTGGAGTGTCATTTATAAGCACCCAATTCAGTATCGATATAGAATTAAAAGTGTCCATAAACCATTGATAGAACACATTATTTTTTAGAGCCATACAGCCATAGTATATCCAATAAAACAGAGAAGATGCAATAGCCAACAAAAAGATCTTTTTCAGTTGCACTCCATATTTTCCTTTTTCTACAATAGATGTGTAATAATAACCCGTGATTAAGAAAAACAAAGGAACAGCCAGTCGTGCAATTACATTCAATAACGGACACACAGTCGCAGGAATAGTATGCAATTGCACCACAAAAAATGCCGCAAAACATTTCACAACATCAAAACTGTCTTTTCTACTATTCTTCTCCATACCGTAACACCCACTATCATTAGTATTCTTTGAAAACGTATAATGCCAGAAATACTGTTAATCCACTATTATTTTACTCTATTTCTCTCCAATCCGTGTATAACTAAATCCCATTTCTTCCAGCTCCACACGATTCCAAATGTTACGTCCATCTACGATATACTTATCAGTCATCACCTTCTGAATCACGTTCCAAGTAGGCAGGCGGAATTGTCGCCATTCAGTCATCAGCAGCAACGCATCAGCACCATCGGCACAGTCATAGAGATTTTCAGTATAAGTCACAACATTGCCGATACGACGTTTACATTCAGGCATAGCGATGGGATCAAACACTTTCACGGTAGCACCATCCTTCAGCAACTTATCAATGACTACTAGAGCTGGAGCTTCACGCATATCATCAGTATCAGGTTTAAAAGCTAAACCTAACATAGCGATAGTTTTACCTTTTACATCACCCATCAAACGGATAAGTTTATCATAAACAATACTCTTCTGACGGTCGTTGACACGTTCCACCGCTTCAATCACCTCCATGTGATAACCGTTGTCGATACCTGTATGCATCAAAGCTTTCACATCTTTCGGAAAGCAGCTACCGCCATATCCACAACCGGCATAAAGGAATTTTTGCCCGATACGCACATCAGCCCCAATACCTTTGCGCACATGATCTACGTTAGCCCCTACCCGCTCGCACAAATTGGCAATATCGTTCATAAAGCTGATACGAGTGGCCAGCATAGCATTGGCAGCATACTTAGTCATTTCGGCAGAAGGAATATCCATAAAGATTACACGGAAATTCTGGAGCAAGAAAGGTTGATAAAGCTTGGTCATCACCTCTTCGGCTTTCTTGCTCTCAACGCCAACCACCACCCGATCAGGACTCATAAAGTCTTTGATAGCGGCCCCCTCTTTCAAGAATTCGGGGTTACTGGCTACATCGAAGGGAACATCTGCCCCACGCTTGTTCAACTCCTCTTGAATGACAGCCTTCACCTTTTGAGCAGTACCCACAGGTACAGTAGATTTGGTGACCAGAATGGTATATTTATTGATGTTTTGTCCAAACTGACGGGCTACGGCAAGCACATACTTCAGATCGGCGCTACCATCTTCGTCAGGAGGAGTTCCTACTGCGGAAAAGACGACTTCCACATCATCCAAAACTTCGATCAAATCTGTTGTAAAGTGAAGACGCCCATAGCCAACGTTGCGTTTTACTAATTCTTCCAACCCCGGTTCATAAATAGGCATTTCACCGGCTTTCAACTTGCTGATCTTATCGGTATCTACGTCAACACAAGTCACAGTGGCACCCATTTCTGCAAAACAAGTACCGGACACCAAGCCAACATAGCCTGTGCCTACAATTGCTATATTCATATATTATTATTGTTGAGTACTTACTATTTTAGATATTTATTCTTCCTTTACCGTATGTTCTCCATAGCCGTATCCATAGCCATAACGTTTACCATAACCATAGTATTTACCATATTTACCGTAACCATAATAATAACCATATTTCTTCTTTTTGAGATCAAGACCATTAATAATGGTACAGATATTGGGAAGTTTATTATCAGCAGCCAACTCATTAATCAAGGTAAACTCTGCTTTTCGGCTATAATCAGCACGACATACATAAACAGACAAGTCAGCAACACGACCTACAAGCAAAGTATCAGTAACCATACCAGCAGGGGCAGTATCCAAAATTACATAGTCAAAGTTCTTTTTCAATGTTTCAATCGCTTTATCTAAACCATCACGAGCCAGTAATTCCGTAGGATTAGGTGGTACTATTCCACCAGGAAGAATATATAAATTCTTACTAACATCCGAAGGCTGAACGAAATCCATTAGATTCTTCTCCGGATTTGACAGGTATTGAGTAATTCCTTGCTCCTTTCGGGGGATATTAAAAATTTTATTCAAACCGGGTTTACGAATATCAAGCCCTACAATTATTACCCTCTTTCCTAACAAAGACAGACTAATCGCAAGATTTGAAGAAATAAAAGACTTGCCCTCACCACTAACTGTCGAAGTCACTAAAATTACTTTCTGATCATTCTCAAGCATAAACTGAAGGTTAGTACGGATATGACGGAAAGTCTCACTCATTAAAGTATTTTGATTCTCAAACACAGCAATAGAACCTGCTTTCTCGTTGGTTAACGGTACATCACCGACAATAGGTAACCTTGTTAATTTCTCCACATCACCACGACCTTCAATCTTGAATTTTGTTAGACCTATCAGAAAAATGACACCAACAGGCATCCCCACTCCTAGTACCAGAGCAATCATATAAATCATATTAGGTTTTGGAGAAAGCGGTCCTCCTGTCGCCACTGGTTCGTCAATAATCTTGGCATTATTCGCAGTAGCAGCTAATGTAATAGCATTCTCTTCACGTTTCTGCAAAAGCATCAAATAAAGCCCTGCCTTGATTTCCTGTTGACGTGCAATACTCACATACTGCCGTTCCTGTCCCGGAGCGTCACTGATACGACGGGAGAAGCGGCCCGCCTCACGCTCCAAATCAGCCTTGACAATAAGCAAGCCCTGCAAAGTTCCATTAATTGCAGCCTGCACGTTTGACTTCATTGCACGAATACTCGTATCCAGATTCACAATCATCGGATTACTCTCCGTAGAAGTACGAAGCAAACGCTTACGTTCGATTATCAATTCATTATAACGTCCTATCTGGGTGGTCAGTCCAGCGTCAGACAAACCAATATTACCAGGTAACAGTTCATACTCATTCAACGGATTATTGATGTATTTAATGAGATCACGAACTAAATTTATCTGTGTTCCGTTATCCACACGCCTCTTTTCATATTCCGCATTTCCAGATACGGCCAATTGAGCGTCACTGCTAATGTCCGTCAAGCCTGCGTTTCTTTTAAAAGCTTCCAGCTTATCCTCCGTACTACCCAGTTCCTCGTCTATAATTTTAATACGCTCATTGATAAATTCCCTCGTCTTTTCAGCCACCTCATTCTTGTCATTATTCGTATTCCGGTTATACATCTCCATCAACTTATTGATAAAGTCACGGGCACGTTGTATATTCGTATTCATCAATGAGACCACGGCAACAGAAGTAGTCCTAGAAGTCGGGGCTATACTTAACGCGCCCTGATATCCCTTTGCCACTCCAAATGGTCGGCTGACCACCGCGCGGATATGCCGTTCACCTTTATGCCCCTCCATCTGACCGCCTGACAATGAATCTTTCAACGCAAATCCAAACGTACCCGCGTCAGTAGGTAAGACGGCAGGCAGTTTTTCAAAACGCTGATTATATTCATTCAAACCGACTTTCAGATTTACATCCAGAACGCCTTCAGGAGACAATTTCATGGCAAGCAAAGCAGAACCCGGCAATTTATCCGCTTCTTGGGCTGTCAGGTTGACTATGACTGGAGAAGTCTGATACAACTCTTTTTCCGGAAATTCATCCTCATCATAATAAGTGATATAAAGTTCCAGATTATTGACCACTTCTTTCAATATTGTTTTTGAACGCAAGACTTCTATTTCATTATCAATACCTTGCGTGGAAGTAATTACTCCACCTATTCCCAAGTTCCCCAAATCAGTAGAACCACTGCCCTTCTTATCATCCTTAATCATGATGGAAGCGGAAACTTGATACACGGGAGTTTGAAAATGTAAATACACCCAGGCACCAATCAGACAGACCAAAACAGAAGCGACAAACCAAGGCCAATGGATTATATATCTGAAAAGAAGTTCCTGATAATTGATTTTCTCCTCATCCTGTTCATTCATATTATTTTCGTACGGATTTTCTTTCATTGTTGATCAATTATTTTATTAATTTTATCGTAATATAGTTATTAATAAATTGGCTATTGACATCAAAATTGAAATGCCAGAGAACCACAAGCCGGTACTGGCCCCAATATCCGAATTCTTCGCCTTAGTCTTATTAGGTGTCACATAAATTATATCATTCTGTTGTAGCTGATAATAAGGCGAAAGTACCGTTTCGGCCTTATTCAAGTCCAGAGTTATAATCTCCTGTTTATTATCCAGTCCAGTCCGGATTAATTTCACATTATCGCGCATACCATAAATAGTCAAATCACCTGCCATAGCGAGTGCTTCCAGCAAATTAATCTTTTCGTTAGAAACCACAAAACTACCCGGACTAGCGACTTCACCCAACACTGAAATCCGATAATTAACAATACGCACAGTTACAAGCGGTGCTTCTTTTAAATAAACCTTCAACTTATCTATAATCAGATTTTCTATCTCCAGTTTAGTCAATCCACCTACATGAATCTCTCCTAACACTGGAAAGTTTATATTCCCTTGATTATCTACTAAATATTGCTGTAGAGCAGATGACGCGTTTCCTTGTCCTACCGTCTTTCCCTCTGTTCCATTAGCAGTACCCGAATTTACCAGATTGAAAGGTGCAGCCAGTTCCGGAGTAGAACAAGATACGGCAATCGTCAACAAATCCTTGGGCATAACCTTCACACCTGTCTGACGAACACTCTGTTCTGTATCATTCACAAAAGCCGTATCCTGCAAATAAGGCACTTTCTTATATGATTGGCAGGATACCAGCAAAAAAGCAAGTAACGCACCCAAAGTCAATCGTTTCAATTTTCTCATAACCACCTACTCATGTAAATTACAACTATTGATTTAATTTTTATTCAAATTCCAACTCTTCGCCTAATAAGCCTCTTTATCCCCGCGGATTACATTATACACAGTCTTATACATGATATATAAATCCAAAAGAAACGTCCAATGCTCAATATACCAGATGTCACGTTGCACACGTCCTTCCATCTGCCAAAGCTCCTTCGTTTCTCCACGGAAACCTGTCACCTGTGCCCAGCCTGTAATACCCGGCTTTACAAAATGACGAACCATATATTTATTTATTAAATGAGAATATTCTTCTGTGTGCTTCAACATGTGCGGACGGGGACCCACTAAAGACATATCCCCTTTCAGGACATTAATAAATTGAGGAAGTTCATCCACATTCGTCTTACGAATCAGATCGCCAATTCGGGTTTTACGAGGATCATGTTCTGTAGCCTGTAATGTATCACATTGAGCATTTACCCGCATTGAACGAAACTTATAACACCAGAATTCACGACCATCCTCCCCACTTCGTTTCTGTTTGAAAAAGACAGGCCCAGGTGAACTTATCTTTATAGCCAGTCCCACAATGATGTATATAATCGGGAAAAGGGTACAAAGAAACAGTAGCGAGCAAATAATATCAAAGCCACGTTTCATAATACGGTTCTCCAATAACTCAAGTGGCTCACGACGGATAGAAAGTACCGGGACATTACCTAACATTTCAAAATACATTCTCCGTTTCAAATAGTTCCGGACATTGGGAACGCTAAAGAAACGAATCAGATGATTCTCACAATAGTTGATAATCGGCACTATTTCAACACTACGGGCGGAAGGAAGACTACAATAAAGTTGGTCTACCTTTCCCGCATTACGAGTCAAATAATCAACAGCTTCACACGGCTGTCCCAAATAAGCTATGTTCATAGGATAGCGGTCTGACGGAAAATCTTCAAAATATCCCAATACACGATACCCGGATGTCGGATCATCCGTCATGGAATGATAAAGTTCCTGCATATTTTCATGGCTACCCACCAACACTACCTTTCGGACATTTTCCCCACTTTTGCGATAAAGCTCCAGAATAGATCGGAACATCAGACGATAGGAAATGATAACGATAATGAGAACTATATAAAATACCCCCAACTGACGCAGATTGACACATTCAAAATGGAATATATATGAAAGCCCAAAGACTATCAATACAAAAGGAATCATATTCCGGGCCACCCGAAGCATAATTTGTTCCGGGCGAACCACCGGACGATGAAGGATCACTCCTGAACGGATGTTGCAAACCAGATAACATAAAGTCATCAGAGCCATATTCTGGAGAAGAGGCATTGAATACTCAAATAGAGACCGGTTTTCCCAGATCGAAGTAAACATCCATAACAGCAAGTTCAATAAGATGATGTCCCCTAGAAGGACAAAAGATTTTAGGACTTTATTGAAACGTTGGACTTCCTGCATTATTTTATTATCAATTGATTAAATTTCTTTCCCATCACCCGTGTTTCTCACGATAATCAATATAACGGTCGACCCATTCAATTGCTTTGGCTCGAAATTCCTCTTTGGTATGACAGTCATAGAAGTAAGCCAAAAGACGGGTGAAATGGCTTAAACGAACGTCTCCCCTTTTATAACCTTTGCATAGTAGACAGCTTTGCCCAAACCTATTTCAGCGCACATGGGAGCTATCTTCACACCTGCTTTCTTAAACTGCTCGGCGATGAAAAGGCCGAGTGCTACATGAGAGTACTTTTTCATTTTTGTAATTCTGTTAATTGTTAAAGTTATTAAATAATACATGATTCTACCTATAACTGTTCTGATATGTCAGAACAGTTGATTTAAAAGCTATTCCTACCTTCGCCCCGCGTTTTGAAAATTCAAGGCGATAATCAAATAATTAGATACGTTATGACAAACGATTTTAGAATGTCTTATTTCATGCCTCCCATTGCGCCCATTAAAGACGAACACGGACAACTAGTTACTCCTCCTACGCTTATTCCCTGCTGCGAAGTCTCCGTAGAGCAAGTCTTTCAAATGATTACCTGCAACGAGAATCTCAAAGTTCTGACCGAACAAGTACGCAACTCCGAAGATATACGGACGGCAAAAGCATCACTATTACCATACGTGACTCCCTGTGGTACATTCTCGCGTCGCAGCAGCAAATGCCTCATAGATCCTTCCCTCCTAACAGTAGTAGATATAGACTATCTCACCTCCTATCAGGAAGCAGTGGAGATGCGTAAGACGTTGTTCAATGATCCTCTTCTCCACCCTGTGCTCACGTTTATCAGTCCTAGCGGACGAGGCGTAAAAGCCTTCATACCCTATAATCATTTACCCATGGCCGATGACGCAAACTGTATTACGGAAAAAATGAAGTTAGCAATGTTATACACTGTGATGATCTATGGTACAGGAACACCTCCTCCTTTCGGAGAAAAGAAAAAAGGCGTGGACTTTTCCGGTAAAGACATTGTGAGATCCTGCTTCCTTTGCCATGACCCGGGAGCATTATTTAGAGCCACCAACGAATAACCATAAATCATAAATTATAAATCATAAATCAAAATAATGACTGATATTGAATCTTTACGCCGCCTCACTGAAGCGGTTGAAACTGCAGGAGCGGATATTGCTCCTACCTATGCTGAATATGTACAACTGGCGTTTGCCATCGCAACAGATTGCGGAGAAGCGGGACGCGAGTTTTTCCACCGTTTGTGCCGGATGTCCGCCAAGTACCAACGTGAACATGCCGAACGGATATTCTCCAATGCTCTCACTACCCGGCATGGGGAAGTACACCTGGGTACGGCTTTCCATCTTGCCGAGACGGCCAATGTGAAACTCTGTAATACGGAAGTTATGAACAACCGTAGAAATACAGAAAATACGGAAAATACACCGTCCAAAGTTCTCACACACGCACACGTATATAATAAGGTGGAGAATGACGAACCGGACGAATCCGAAGAGCTGCTGAACGGTAGTGACCCGAACCAGCCATTGCCCACTTTCCCCGAAGCGGACTGGCCGAAAATCCTCTTGCTCATCATGAGCTATGCCACCAGCCCTACCCAGCGTGACGTCATGCTGATTGGAGCATTGACTGCCATAGGTGCCAGCATGGAACGATATGTGAGATGTCCATACGCCGGCAAACTCCAGTCTCCTTGCCTGCAAAGTTTCATCGTGGCTCCTTCTGCCTCGGGTAAGGGAATTCTTTCGCTTATCCGTCTGCTCGTCGAACCTATCCATGACGAGATCCGCCAACAAGTAGCGACAGAGGTCAAGGCTTACAAGAAAGAGAAAGCCGCCTACGACGTCATGGGAAAAGAGCGTAGCAAAGTGGAAGCTCCCCAAATGCCCAAAAACAGAATGTTTCTCATCTCGGGCAATAACACCGGAACAGGTATTCTGCAAAATATCATGGATGCCAACGGCACAGGACTTATCTGCGAAACGGAAGCAGATACTATTTCTGCTGCCATCGGCTCGGAATACGGACACTGGAGCGACACGCTCCGCAAAGCGTTCGACCATGACCGTTTGTCGTACAACCGGCGTACCGACCAGGAATACCGGGAAGTAAAGAAAAGCTATCTGTCCGTCCTGCTTTCCGGTACGCCCGCACAAGTGAAACCACTTATTCCCTCGACAGAGAACGGTTTGTTCTCGCGCCAACTGTTTTATTACATGCATGGTATATGGGCATGGATCAATCAGTTTGAAAGTGGCGAAGCCGATCTGGAAGCTATCTTCACAGACATAGGCCTGGAATGGAAAAAGCAACTCGACCTGATGAAAACACATGGAGTCCATACGCTCCGGCTCACCGACGAGCAAAAGCAAGAGTTCAACACTCTCTTTTCCGATTTGTTCTTCCGTTCGGGACTTGCCAACGACAACGAAATGAGCAGTTCCATCGCCCGACTGGCTGTCAACACGTGCCGTATCATGGCAGAAGTAGCTATGATACGTGCATTGGAATGTGATCAACCTTACCAATTCAAGAATTCTTCTATCCATCTGCTTACTCCTGATAAGGAGATTGCCACTGATAATATCAAAGACGGCATTATCACCCGTTGGGATGTAACGATCACCGCTGAAGATTTTAAAGCGGTTCTGGAGCTTGTAACTCCGCTTTATCGTCATGCCACGCATATCTTGTCTTTTCTTCCCTCCACAGAAGTCAAGCATAGAGCCAATGCCGACCGGGATGCACTTTTCGAAGCAATGGGCAACCAATTCACCCGTGCACAGTTGTCGGAGCAGGCTACAATCATGAAAATCAAACCTAACACTGCTCTTAGCTGGCTGAACCGTCTGATAAAAAAAGGATTGCTTATCAATACAGACGATAAAGGCGTTTATACGCGCACGCATGTGTGCGTGTGTTAGGGAGCCCTCGGAAAAAGTGCATTCTTTGCATTTATATAACAACAAGACGTTTCATGAATCCTAAAGCGGTGCTTTACTTCTCCGCTCTTCTAAGGTTCTCCCAAGGCATCTACAATCACTCTCACCTCCAACGGGGTGAATGAACGACGCTTTGATTCGTAACCTAAGTCGTACAGGCGTTGCAGAAGTCCGGGACATAAAGAGATCCATTTCTTCATTTTTCGATAAGCAGCAATGTCGGTAAGTGTCGGAGAATAAAGTTGCGCCAGTTCCATGCGCCCATAGGCACGTATTTTGAATTCGGTCATAATGGATAAAATTCTGATTTACAGTTACAAAAATAACAAAATAGTACCACATAACCAACGCTTTTCCATTGAATAAACGACCATTACGACATATAATTGACAACAATCGTGTGCAATCGCAAACAATTGATTTATCGATATTTCAGGGTAGTATCTTTGTATTGTCGGAAGGGGAAAAGAATCCCCGGACAATATGTTTAACCCTTTAATTTATTGTTTTATGATTCGTTACAAAATTTATCAAAACCAACAGCAGAAAGGCCTGAATGCAGGCAAGTGGTTCGCCCGTGCGGTAAGCGACGAGACGTTTGATTTGGCCAAGCTTGCCGAACACATGTCGAAACACAATTCACCGTATTCCGGTGGTGTCATCAAAGGTGTACTTTCTGACATGGTAGACTGCATCAAAGAATTGCTGCTCGACGGCAAATGCGTGAAAATCGACGACCTTGCCATCTTTGGGGTAGGTATTCGCAGTAAGGCGGCTGATACGCTGGAAGATTTTTCGTTAGAGAAAAACATCACAGGTATGCGTCTTAAAGCTCGTGCCACCGGTAATTTGTCGACTACCAACCTGAAACTCGACAGTCAACTGAAGCAGCAAGCGGAGTATCAGAAACCAACTACTCCTGGTGGAGATTCCGATTCAGGCAATACGCCGAATCCAAATCCGGGCGGAAGCGGTGAAGCACCTGACCCGGCTGCCTAAGGGAATATTATTAATTTATTTAAAACCTCTTCTTTATGAGTAATTCATCTTCTCCCCGCTCCGTATGGAGCTTCATTATCAAAGTGATTATCACCGTTGCCACCGCTATCGGAGGCTTGATCGGAGTACAAAGTTGTATGTAGCCCCATGCGCACCATCACGCTGATTATCATTCATTGCAGTGCCACGCCGGAAGGAAAATTCCTTTCGGCGGAGGCTTGCCGACAAGATCATATCCAACACCGCGGGTTCCGTGACATTGGTTACCATTTCTACATCACCCGCGATGGAGAAATTTGCCAGGGCCGTCCTCTGGAAAAGGTCGGAGCACACTGCCGTGACCATAACACCCATTCGATAGGTATTTGTTACGAAGGAGGGCTGGATATTGCCGGACGTCCCCAAGACACACGTACATTGGCGCAACGAGGTTCCTTGCTCGCTTTGCTCCGCGAATTGAGGAAAAGATTCCCCAAAGCATTGATTGTAGGCCATCATGATTTAAATCCGATGAAGGAATGTCCGTGTTTTAACTGTATCAAAGAATATGGAGAGTTGTAGGGATCATCTAAGTATATTAACCAGCAGACTGGCAATAGACACTAAGATGGAAAATCCCGAAATCCACATCGTGGTACTTGTTCCGATGTCCGCGCTCTGTGCTTTGGTTTTATTGGGAGTGACATACAGGATGTCATTCTGTTGCAACTGATAGTAAGGAGATAATAACAAATCCGCGTCGTTCAGATTGAGTGTAACAAACTGTTTATGCCCGTTCTTGTCTTCGCGGATTAGTTTCACATTATCACGAACACCATAAATGGTCAAATCTCCTGCCATGGCAAGGGCTTCGAGTACATTGATCTGCTCATTCACCACCGGATAAACACCCGGAGACGCCACTTCTCCCAAAACCGAAACTTTAAAACCGGACATACGGACTACTACCGTAGGTCTTTCTTTCACGTAAGATTTCAGTCGCTCCGTTATCAGGTTTTCAGCTTCGCGACTCGTTAATCCGTTTAAAGGGAGTTTACCTAAAACCGGATAATTGATATTTCCCTGGTCATCCAACAAAAAGGTACTGCCTTGTGCATTGAATGGCTGCGAAACAACCGGATCGGAAGTAGAAACAAGAATGGAAACCTCATCCCCCGGTATCAACCTTGCGTCCTGAACAGGGGAAACTTGCGTATTCACCTGTTTCAAAACCTCCGCATCCTGCAAATAAGGTACTTTCTTATAGGATTGACAAGCTGAAAAGAAGAAGAAAGAGAATATCAGTGCAAAAGCACAAGAAAACTTCATATTCATGTAATTTGTGGATAAATGATGACGAGTACTAGTTTTTCTCGCAGATAGCCTCGACATAACCAATAGGCATATTCACGCAAGCGCATCCCAGCATATTCAGCCGGACGGCAATCTTGCTTTTGCCATCTACATTAACCAGTTCACCAACCAGCCCGGTCAGAGGTCCTTTCACAACACGAACCTTCTCACCACGTGCCAAAGGAGAGCTATTCATACAAATAGCTTCCTCTGAATAGTCGAGCATGAAACGAAAACGAGCCATCTGCTCATCTGGAATCACCGCTGGAGAGCTCTCACCACGCATCACCATATAACGGCTCACTGTAGAAAAACTTAGAACTTCTTTGCGTTCTTTCGGATTAACGTGTACAAACACCATCATTGGAAGAAGGACAGACTCAACCATCTTGCGCCGGTCACTCCACTGATGAATTTCCTGCTGAACAGGAACAAAATTCTCAATCCCTATTTTATCTAAACGTTCGGCTACTTTCTTCTCATGATGCATACGAACCAGAGCAACATACCAGCGTTTAGAGTGTGCTACGCCTTCCCCTGTCCCATCGCTAGGCCCAGCACTAATTGATTTCGGCTTTGTTAAAATCATGTTTTTTTACCTCATGTTCTTCCGTTACTTCTTAGGTAACGGACAATACATACACAAGGCACACATCTCAACAAAAAATGGAAATCACATATAGAAATAGGGCATAAGAAGGAAACAGCCTAATACTCAACGGGAAGAATCCAGAGATTAGGCAATAAAAAGTATAGGGCATGAAAATAATCTTATTTCATGTTCGGATAGTTTTTTTCCTATATTTTAGATAAAACGAAAAAAAATGGAAGAATATTTGCTTACTATTTATGTTTTTGTCTATCTTTGCGTCAAATTTAAGTTCCGTTACCTAAGAAGTAACACACATATATCAGTTCTGATTATTAGAACTTTACGCTTTCATTTCTGCCTACACAGCAGTTTCTTACGTAAGATAAATTCCCTTTATTTACCTCCGTACGTTCTTTAAGCTCAAAGCCTTTCAAATAGATTTGTGTGGTTTTTATAGATTTATGGCCCAATGATTCACTAATCATTTCAATGGATACTCCCCGATACTTCGCAGTCGTTGCCCAGGAATGACGAAGCGTATAGGAAGTGACAGGAGATTGCAAATGCAAGGTTCTTGCCAGGTCCTTCAGATTATTATTAAATCGACGAAGAGCGGACTGATATTCCCGATAACCTCTTTCATCTTTCCGTTTCTTATCCCCACGAAGAATATCAAACAGATAATCCGGACAATCGGGGTGAGAACTTTCCTTACTACGGAGCTGGTTAATCATTTCCTTTGCAGTATTCAGCACTTCCACGCTCATCGGAGTTTTGGTTTTGATACGATTGTATCGCAACACATTCTGATTCAAAGCCGACTTCTCCAAATGGGCTAAATCGGCAAATGACATTCCACAAAACTGAAACATCAGAGCAGCGATAGCTTGCGTACGGCGTAAACGTTCCGATTTGGGATCTTCATACAGAAGCTTATGCAATTCCGTAGCAGGCAGAGCCTTTTTCTGGCGGACATCCACACCTGTATAAACATCATGAAACAGTCGCGGCACGTATGGCGCACTGCCCGCTTCCACTCCACGGTTATAGATACTACGAAGCATACGCATATACGTAGAAATCGTATTGGGCTTCAAGCCACACTCATAAAGATACTGACCGTAACGCCGTAAACGCTCACGGGTGATCTGTCTGAACGACACGTTAGACGTGCCGCAAAATTTGCTGAAAGAAAAGAGGGCATTCTTGTAGACATGCGCCGTAGAATGCCGTCCCTCCTTTCGCAAACGACCGATGTAGAATTCCGCACACCGGCTAAATCCATTTTTGTTCATCATTTGCATCACTAGTTATTTTATATATTATGCCACTTGGCAAGTGGCAAAAGAACGAATCTTTTTGTGTCTTCAACGCAAAGTTTTTGATAAATATAGTTAAAGACTTTCCTGCCGTTTTTACTCTATTGGTAATAAAAAAAGTCATCCGGCTTTGTCCATCACTAGAATGGAGCAAAGTCGGATGACTTTAATTCTGTATAATAATCTCTTATACGTATGTTTCCAACAATTTCACATTTCCTCCTTCAGGAGTGATTGTGATGTCTTGTGTAGTTGCAGGCAACAAAATAGATTCTCCGGCACTAACAGTCAGTTCATTGCCTTCATTGTCTCTCATCTTGCAGGATCCTTCCATACAGATAAAGATCACGAATGAATCGAGTTCGGAATAGTCGCAACTGATTTCTTCAGTCATGTCATACAGAGAAGTCGTGAAGTAGGTGCAGGCAACCAGTTCTACCGGTTCGTCCTTCAACGGTTCGTATTTAGTGCGATAGTCATCCAACACTTCGTAGTTGATGGCTTCACGGGCTAAGTCGGTGTGAAGTTCGCGGGTTTTACCATTCGCATCTTTACGGTTGAAGTCGTAAATACGATAAGTAATATCAGAGGTTTGCTGAATCTCGGCGATGAAAGAACCTGCCCCGATGCTGTGTACGCGTCCGGCAGGAAGGAAAAACACATCACCCGGATGGATCTCATATTCCTGCAATACGTCGGTAATCGTATTGTTCAACACGCGTTCTTTATATTCTTTCGGGGTAATCTGTTCAGAGAATCCTGAACGCAATTTAGCTCCTTTGTCGGCATCTACCACATACCACATCTCGGTTTTTCCCATCGAATTATGGCGTTTCTTCGCCAACTCATCTGTTGGGTGTACCTGGATTGACAAATCCTGTTTGGCGTCGATGAACTTAATGAGTAGCGGAAATTTGTTGCCGAAACGGGCATAATTCGCTTCACCAACCAGTTCCTCACGATACTTTCTTACCATATCGGCTAAGGTTAAACCTTTATCCGGGCCATTAGCCACAACGGATTCATTGTCCTCAACACCGGAAATCTCCCAGCTTTCTCCTACTCCTTTCAAGTCAGAGTTCAAATGCTTGAACGGAATAATTTTGTCGCCCCCCCAAAGCGTCTGCTTCAGAATTGGTTCGAATTTTAATGGATACATTTTTGTTTTTCTTGTTATAAACTTAGATTAAATTCGCTCGGATTGTTACAATCCGGGAACAAACATACAAAAAATTGTTCACTTTTTAAGAAAAGAAGGATGAAAATTCATTTAAGAAAGATTCTTTCGTTTATATATCGAATATTTTTCAATTCCAATTCTGTATCAACGGCAAGACTTTTGTCATTTCCGAAAAAAACATGAAGTAATAAAGCTAAACTTTCCTAAAGCACCTGTTATATTTAGTCGGAATAATTTGTGAGAAAGAAAGAATTTCCCTTTATTTGCAGGAAATTTTTAATAATACCAGACATGAATAACACATTCCCAACAGAAGGGAATCTATCAGGGCTCAGCCGGAAAGATTTCCAAAAGGATATAAATGATAAGAAAACTGATTTATTTATCCTCAAAAATACAAAGGGAATGGAAGTAGCTGTAACCAATTACGGATGCGCCATTCTTTCTATCATGGTACCGGACAAAAACGGTAAGTATGCCAATGTAATCCTCGGACACGACAGCATCGACCACGTCATCAACAGCCCGGAACCTTTCCTAAGCACTACTATCGGACGCTACGGCAACCGCATCGCCAAAGGAAAATTCACTCTGTTCGGCGAAGAACATGAACTCACAATCAACAACGGACCTAACTCCCTGCACGGAGGACCTACCGGTTTCCACGCTCGTGTATGGGACGCTATACAACTTGACGAGAGCACAGTGCAATTCAACTATGTTTCTGCCGATGGCGAAGAAGGATTCCCCGGCAACCTGGAAGTAGAAATGACCTACCGCCTGGAAAACGAAGTAAACGCACTGACTATCGAATACCGCGCAACAACCGACAAAGCCACAGTCGTAAATCTGACTAACCACGGTTTCTTCAACCTCGCCGGTATCTCCACTCCTACTCCTACCGTCAACGACCACATCGTTACTATCAACGCTGATTTCTATACGCCTATCGACGAAGTTTCTATCCCAACAGGCGAAATTGCCAAAGTAGAGGGTACTCCGATGGATTTCCGTACTCCGCATACCGTAGGCGAACGTATCAATGACAAATTCCAGCAACTGATTTTCGGTGCCGGTTACGACCACTGCTATGTACTGAACAAGATAGAGAGCGGCTCACTCGACCTAGCTGCTACTTGCAAAGACCCGAAAAGCGGCCGTATCATGGAAGTGTATACCACCGAAGCCGGCGTGCAACTCTATACAGGCAACTGGCTGAATGGATTTGAAGGCGCACACGGAGCTACATTCCCTGCAAGAAGCGCTATCTGCTTTGAAGCACAGTGTTTCCCGGATACCCCGAACAAACCGCATTTCCCATCGGCTACTTTGCTGCCGGGTGATGAATACCAACAGATCACTGTCTACAAGTTTGCAGTAGAAGAATAAGATTTGAAAAAACAACTAACCTAATTTTATAAACTAACATTTTTTTTGAACCATGACACAAGAAAAAAAGAACGGTAAAATCATTGCAATCATTACGATGATTTTCCTTTTTGGTATGATTTCATTTGTTACCAACCTCGCTGCTCCTATGGGTATCGTGTTGAAAAACCAGTTTGACGTATCAAACGCATTAGGTATGCTGGGAAACTTCGGAAACTTTATTGCATACGCAGTAATGGGTATTCCGAGCGGTATCCTGTTGCAACGCGTGGGTTATAAGAAAACAGCACTGATCGCAGTAGCTATCGGTTTCATTGGTGTAGGTATCCAATTCTTATCCGGTCATTCAAGCCCGGAAATGGCATTTGCCGTTTATTTGATTGGTGCATTCGTAGCAGGTTTCTCTATGTGTTTGCTTAACACTGTTGTAAACCCGATGTTGAACAAACTGGGTGGTGAAGGTAACAAAGGTAACCAGCTTATCCAGGTAGGTGGATCTTTCAACTCTGTAATGGCTACCATTACTCCGATGTTTGTAGGTATCCTGATCGCCGGATCTATCGAAAAAGCTACTATTTCTCAAATATTCCCTGTGATGTACACTGCTATGGCTGTGTTCGCTTTCGCATTCTTCGTACTTCTGTTTGTACAAATCCCCGAACCTAATGCCAATGCTGCAACAGAGCCTATCGGCAAATTGATGAAGGGTGCTTTAAAGTTCCGTCATTTCATCTTGGGAGCTATTGCAATCTTTGTATATGTAGGTATTGAAGTTGGTGTACCGGGTACTTTGAATCTATTCCTGACAGACCCTGTAGAAAAAGGCGGAGCAGGTATCGCTTCTACGATTTCAGGTTTCGTGGTAGGAACTTATTGGTTCTTAATGTTGATCGGCCGTCTGGCAGGCGCATCACTCGGTGCTAAAATTTCCAGTAAAGCGATGCTTACGTTTACATCTGCACTGGGTTTGATTTTAGTATTCCTTGCTATCTTCTCTTCTACCGGAACATTGGTTAACCTGCCTGTACTTCAACAGAGTGCTACCGGCGGTTTGTCATTCGGTTTTGCTGAAGTACCTATCAACGCTATGTATTTGGTATTAGTAGGTCTTTGTACTTCTATCATGTGGGGTGGTATTTTCAACCTTGCAGTAGAAGGATTAGGAAAATATCTGGCTGCTGCTTCCGGTCTGTTTATGGTACTGGTTTGTGGTGGAGGTATCCTGCCTGTTATCCAAGGTTGGGTGGCTGACATCGCCGGTTTCATGCCTAGCTACTGGGTTATCATCGCCGCACTTGCTTACCTGCTGTTCTACGGCCTAGTAGGTTGCAAAAATGTAAACAAGGATATTCCTGTGGAATAAATTTCGATTTCTGATTTCTGAATTATGAATTGTTCATAGCTCATAATTCAGAAATCAGAAATCATAATTCTCTATATTATTATTCACCTTTAAAATATAAATATCATGGATACAGAATACGTAAGAAGTCGCTTCATTAAACACTTTGACGGAACTACTGGATTTTTATATGCTTCTCCGGGCCGTATCAACCTGATCGGTGAACACACTGACTACAACGGTGGATTCGTATTTCCGGGAGCCGTAGACAAAGGCATGATTGCTGAAATCAAACCAAACGGTACTGATAAGGTTAAAGCTTACTCTATCGACTTGAAAGACTATGTAGAATTTGGTCTGAACGAAGAGGATGCTCCACGTGCCAGCTGGGCAAGATATATTTTCGGTGTATGCCGTGAAATGATTAAACGTGGCGTTGACGTGAAGGGATTCAATACTGCTTTTGCAGGTGATGTGCCTCTGGGTGCAGGTATGTCTTCTTCTGCTGCTTTGGAAAGTACGTATGCTTTCGCATTGAACGAATTGTTCGGTGAAAACAAAATAGATAAATTTGAATTGGCTAAAGTGGGTCAGGCAACAGAACATAACTACTGCGGTGTTAACTGCGGTATCATGGACCAGTTTGCTTCTGTGTTCGGTAAAGCAGGCAGCTTGATCCGTCTGGATTGCCGTTCACTGGAATATCAGTATTTCCCATTCCATCCGGAAGGCTATCGTCTGGTTCTGATGGATTCAGTGGTTAAACACGAATTGGCTTCTTCTGCTTACAACAAGCGTCGCCAAAGCTGTGAAGCTGCTGTTGCCGCTATCCAGAAAAAACATCCGCACGTAGAATTCCTGCGCGACTGTACGATGGCTATGCTGGAAGAAGCGAAAGCTGATATCAGCGCTGAAGACTATATGCGTGCAGAATATGTAATCGAAGAAATCCAACGTGTACTCGATGTTTGCGAGGCATTGGAAAAGGATGATTACGAAACTGTAGGTAAGAAGATGTACGAAACTCATCACGGCATGAGCAAGCTGTACGAAGTAAGCTGCGAAGAACTCGACTTCCTGAATGACTGCGCTAAAGAATACGGTGTAACCGGCTCACGCGTAATGGGTGGTGGCTTCGGTGGTTGTACGATCAACCTTGTTAAGGATGAGTTGTATGACAACTTCGTTGAAAAAACAAAAGCTGCTTTCAAAGCTAAATTCGGCAGAAGCCCGAAAGTGTATGACGTAGTAATCGGCGACGGTTCTCGTAGACTGGAATAAGAATTTATTCGTTATTAAATAAGTAAGAAGGGCGGCTTCCGTGATGGGAGCCGCCCTTACTTTTTACAATTAACAAAAATCTAAAACCTATTGATCTAGTAACATCTAATTAGTTTTACTTATTTCTTCGTGAATTTATATACCGCGAACGTAGTGGGTTCCAGTTCGGTAGTAAACACGTTGCCTTCAATAGATACCGGAGTTTCCTGCGGAACGATGGCAAAAGGTTGCTCAAGTGTATTATCCTTATCCAAATCAATCGAACGAAGTTTGATACAACGGCCATCAGACAGTACATCTTGTTTTTTCAATCCTTCAAAATTCAAGGAAATTGGCTGTATTGTGGCGGAAGTATTGGCAACCTTTACAATCAGTTCATTCTTATCCTTATCGTAAACAGCACTGGCAAAGAGTCCGTTCTGTCCTTCGGCTCCCATTACATTTTTCTTGTTCATGGTAAGGGGAAGAACATTTGTTCCTTTGTTTTGTGCATACAGTTGTTGTACATAATAGCTAGTGGTACGCACAGAGTTCAGGTTATCGAACCAAATCATATCAGGACGCCATTGCCATCCTTCCACATGAGCAAAAAGCGGAGCATAGGTGGCCATGTGGACGATGTCAGCATTACGTTCCAATCCGGTCATGAAAGCAGCTTCGAGCAAAGCAGCATGATAATGGTTCCATTTCTTTCCTTTTCCATGACAGGCATATTCGCCGGCAAAGACTTTCGGACCTTTACGATCGTAGTTGTCATAGCGGGCACCTTGTGCCAGGAACCAACTTTCGGGACGATAGAAATGTTCATCCACCAAATCGGCTTTCAGACGTTTCATTTCAGGCCACAAGTAATCAAATTCTTTTCCTTCGGAATTCGGACCGGAGCTACCTACTATTTTAATTTCCGGGTGAGCTTTACGAATGGCTTTGATAAACGGTTCGAGACGTTCGGGATATTCTTTTCCCCATTGTTCGTTACCGATACCGACAAACTTCAGGTTAAACGGTGCAGGATGTCCCATATCGGCACGTACCTTTCCCCATGTGGTATTCACGTCTCCATTAGCAAACTCAATCAGGTCGAGTGCATCCTGAATATAGTTATCCAAATCACAAACGGCTACGTGAGCTTTCGGATCATTATTCTGATATTGGCAGGAAAGCCCGCAATTCAGAATCGGCAGAGGTGCCGCACCCATTTCTTCAGACAACAGGAAATATTCGTAGAATCCCAATCCATAGCTTTGATAATAATCAGGGAAGAATCGGTGAGTAAAAGTATACTGCCAACGATTTTCATTTAAGGGACGGTTCTCTACCGGGCCAACTGATTTTTTCCAGTCGTAACGAGTCTCCAGGTCGGTACCTTCTACAATGCAACCACCGGGAAAGCGAAAGACTCCGGGATGAATATCCGCCAGTGCTTGTGCCAAATCTTTACGAAGACCATTTTCGTGTCCCTTCCAAGTATCAACCGGGAAAAGAGAGACGTGCTCCAAATCTACTGTTCCTTTGGAAGTAAGGAAAATACGAAGTACGGATTTCGGATGAGTACTGCCGGGCTTCAAGATTATCTGGTATTTTTTCCAGTCCTTAGAATCAATCGTAAGATTCCCTGCGACAAGCGCCTGACGTTCGCCCATTGACTGGGTATCTACAAGTTCGATTCTCAATGTTTCTTTCGTACTTCCTTGCGGCAAACGCGCCCAAACGGAGAAGCGATATTCCTCCCCCTTCTTGACACCGATACCGAAGAAACCTTCGTTATCCAATCCGGTATGCTTATGTGCATGTCCGGGGTTAGAAAGGCGTACGTAATGTGGATTGCGTTCAAAAGGGCCATCATTCATTAAGGATACTTTTCCATATGTTTTCCATCCCATCAGGTGCTGTGGAAATTCAAAGGAACGATTCTTCACCAGTTCGGCATAAAGTCCGCCGTCGGCAGCATAGTTGATGTCCTCAAAAAAGAGTCCGTACATAGTAGGTTGGATTTCTGCACCCAGCTTCTTCGTCTGTATCACCAACTCATTAGTTTGCGCATGAAGCGCAAGGTTAGTAGACAAGGCTAATACTGCCAATAAATTTGCGTATCTTCTCATGGTTCTCAATAAAAAATTATATATAGTTAAAATGCAAAGATAATCAGATTCTCTATTTTCCCCGTACCCGATTTTATCATTAACAGGTGTATATCGGTCAAAAAGGATCAAATTCCATTCATTTGCACAATTTTCCATCCGTATCTGATATTTATAATACGAAAACAGATCAAAAAACACCTATTAACCCGCTCTATTATATGAAAAATAAACGGATGGAAAGCGTACATTTATATATATAATAAGGTGTATGGGAAATCATAAAATATACCGTTTATGCTGCATAACATACAAGAGTGTATTTGATACACCAAACAAAAGTGTTACTTTTACACCCAAAATAAGATAAATATCTCATTTACATTAAAAATAAAACCATGAAAAAACATTTTCTACTTGCAGGATTTGCCGCGCTGATGCTGGTTGCGTGCAATAACAAGCCGGCTTCCGAGCTGACCTTGTCCGGTCTTGATCCGGTAAAATTTCAAACAGAAGTGAACAATGCCAAAACAGCTCTTTACACCTTAAAGAACAAGGCAGGCATGGAAGTATGCATCACTAACTTCGGAGGACGTATCGTGTCTGTCATGGTACCCGACAAGAACGGTAAGATGCAAGATGTAGTTTTAGGTTTTGACAGCATTGCTGACTATATTAATGTACCCAGCGACTTCGGCGCTTCTATCGGACGCTATGCAAACCGTATCAACCAAGGACGTTTCGCATTGGACGGTGACACGATCCAACTGCCGCAAAACAATTTCGGCCACTGCCTGCACGGAGGTCCGAAAGGTTGGCAATACAAAGTTTATGAAGCTAATCTGATTGATCCGACAACGCTGGAACTGACACTTGTCTCACCGGACGGAGACGAAAACTTCCCGGGTAATGTGACAGCTAAAGTGACTTACAAACTGACTGAAGACAACGCCATCGACATCAAATATAGCGCAACTACCGATAAAAAGACGATCATCAATATGACCAACCACTCATACTTCAACCTCGCAGGTGATCCGTCAAAAGCTTCAACCGACAATATATTGTATGTAAACGCAGACTATTATACTCCGGTAGACAGTACCTTTATGACCACAGGCGAAATCGCTTCGGTAAAAGACACTCCGATGGACTTCACCACTCCGAAAGCTGTAGGTAAAGAGATCGACAACTACGATTTCGTTCAACTGAAGAACGGAAAAGGATATGACCACAACTGGGTACTCAACACAAAGGGAGATCTTTCGCAAGTTGCCGCAAAACTCACCTCACCTGAAAGCGGTATTACTCTGGAAGTATATACCAACGAACCGGGTGTACAGGTTTACACAGGAAACTTCCTCGACGGAACCGTAACCGGAAAGAAAGGCATCGTTTACAACCAACGTGCTTCTGTGTGTCTGGAGACACAACATTATCCTGACAGCCCTAACAAGGCAGACTGGCCTTCTGTTGTACTGGAACCGGGACAAACTTATAATAGTGAATGTATTTTCAAATTCTCTGTAGAGAAATAATATTAACTCATAAATCATATTTATTGTGGAAGCATTAGATTGGCTAGTAATCGGAGTCTTTTTTCTGGCTCTGATCGGTATTATTGTTTGGGTAGTCAGACAAAAACAAAATGACTCGGCAGATTATTTCTTGGGCGGACGCGACGCAACATGGCTTGCGATCGGTGCCTCTATTTTCGCATCCAACATCGGTTCGGAACACTTGATCGGACTGGCAGGAGCCGGTGCATCCAGTGGTATGGCTATGGCACACTGGGAAATTCAGGGATGGATGATCTTGATTCTGGGATGGGTGTTTGTACCCTTCTACACACGAAGCATGGTATATACAATGCCGGAATTTCTGGAACGCCGCTATAATCCTCAATCACGTACCATCCTGTCGGTCATCTCTTTGGTAAGTTATGTATTAACCAAAGTAGCTGTGACTGTATATGCCGGTGGTCTTGTATTCCAACAAGTATTCGGTATCAAAGAGCTTTGGGGAATTGATTTCTTCTGGATTGCAGCTATCGGTCTGGTAGTGTTAACTGCACTTTATACGATCTTCGGTGGTATGAAATCAGTTCTTTATACTTCTGTTCTTCAAACCCCTATCCTACTGCTAGGATCATTAATCATTCTGGTACTCGGCTTCAAAGAATTAGGTGGATGGGACGAAATGATGAGAGTCTGTGGAGCTGTTACCGTCAATGATTATGGTGATACGATGACTAACCTGATCCGTAGCAATGATGATGCAAACTTCCCTTGGTTGGGCGCTTTGATCGGTTCGGCTATTATCGGTTTCTGGTACTGGTGTACCGACCAGTTCATCGTACAACGTGTACTTTCAGGTAAAAATGAAATGGAAGCTCGTCGTGGTACTATTTTCGGTGCTTATCTGAAATTGTTGCCTGTATTCCTTTTCTTGATTCCTGGTATGATCGCATTTGCATTACATCAAAAATATATCGGTGCCGGTGGCGAAGGTTTCTTGCCGATGCTGGCTAACGGAACAGCAAATGCTGATGCCGCTTTCCCGACATTAGTAGCCAAATTATTGCCTGCCGGTGTGAAAGGTTTGGTAGTATGTGGTATTCTTGCCGCCTTGATGAGTTCTCTTGCATCTCTGTTTAACTCGTCAGCCATGTTGTTTACTATCGACTTCTACAAACGTTTCAGACCGGAAACTCCGGAGAAGAAACTGGTAGGTATCGGTCAGGTTGCAACGGTTGTAATCGTTATTTTAGGTATTCTCTGGATTCCTATCATGCGTAGTGTAGGCGATGTACTTTATACTTATTTGCAGGACGTTCAATCCGTACTAGCTCCTGGTATCGCTGCTGCTTTCTTACTGGGTATCTGTTGGAAACGTACTTCCGCCCAGGGTGGTATGTGGGGATTGATTGCTGGTATGGTAATCGGTTTAACTCGCCTCGGTGCAAAAGTATATTACAGCAATGCGGGCGAAGTAGCAGATTCTACATTCAAATATTTGTTCTATGATATGAACTGGTTATTCTTCTGTGGATGGATGTTCTTGTTCTGCATTATTGTAGTAATCGTAGTCAGCCTGGCAACCAAAGCGCCGACTGCAGAAAAGATTCAGGGACTGGTATTCGGTACGGCTACCAAAGAACAAAAAGCTGCTACACGTGCAAGCTGGAATCACTGGGATATTATTCATACTGTAATTATCCTGGCTATTACAGGTGCTTTCTACTGGTATTTCTGGTAAAAAATAAGCCCTTCCTTCAACCTTCTCTTTGGGAAAGGTTGAAGGAATCTAAAAATAGTCTTGCCAACGGAAAGACTGGTTTATTATAACTAAAATCACAATCTAAATGGATAAAGATAATTCACAAGAGTCAATGATAAGCTCAAACTCCCTCTCTTTTGGAAAGAACCGGGGGGAGGCTTATTATAGCTCGAATCCCACCTTTTATGTCGGCATCGACTGTATCATCTTTGGTTTCAACGAAGGGGAAATCAGCTTGCTATTGTTAAAGAGAAACTTCGAGCCGGCAATGGGTGAATGGTCACTGATGGGAGGATTTGTGCAAAACAATGAAAGTGTGGATGATGCCGCCAAACGTGTATTGCATGAGCTTACCGGACTGGAAAACGTTTACATGGAACAGGTAGGAACTTTCGGAGCAATCGACCGCGATCCGGGTGAACGGGTTATCTCCGTGGCTTACTATGCATTGATTAACATCAATGAGTATGACCGAAAACTGGTTCAGAAGCACAATGCTTACTGGGTGAATATGAACGAACTTCCCCCGCTTATCTTCGACCATCCTGAAATGGTAGAAAAAGCACGGGAACTGATGAAACAGAAAGCATCCGTAGAACCTATCGGATTCAATCTGCTTCCGAAACTCTTTACATTATCCCAATTACAAAGTTTATATGAGGCCATTTACGGTGAAACAATGGATAAACGGAACTTCCGTAAAAGAGTGGCTGAAATGGATTATATAGAAAAGACTGATAAAATTGATAAACTGGGTTCCAAACGGGGCGCTGCCTTGTATAAGTTCAACGGCAAGGCTTACCGCAAAGACCCGAAATTTAAAATATAATCATTATGCTGGAAGAACTAAAAGAAAAAGTATTTCATGCCAATCTTGAATTGGTAAAGCATGGATTAGTCATCTTTACCTGGGGCAATGTCTCTGCTATCGACCGTGAAAGCGGATTGGTAGTAATCAAACCCAGTGGCGTAAGTTATGATGATATGAAAGCCGAAGATATGGTAGTAGTGGATTTGGATGGTAAGGTCGTTGAAGGACGACTGAAGCCATCCTCGGATACTCCTACTCACGTAGTACTTTACAAAGCATTTCCGGAGATTGGCGGAGTGGTACACACCCACTCTACTTATGCAACTGCCTGGGCACAGGCGGGATGCGACATTCCGAACATCGGAACGACTCACGCGGATTATTTCCATGATGCTATTCCCTGCACGGCAGATATGACGGAAGCGGAAGTGAAAGGCGCTTACGAGCTGGAAACCGGTAATGTGATAGTGAAGCGTTTTGAAGGATTGAATCCTGTACATACACCGGGAGTATTGGTGAAGAATCACGGTCCTTTCTCTTGGGGAAAAGATGCGCACGATGCTGTACACAACGCCGTGGTAATGGAACAGGTAGCCAAAATGGCAAGTATCGCTTATGCGGTGAATCCCAATTTAACAATGAATCCGCTGCTGATAGAAAAACATTTCAGCCGCAAGCATGGTCCGAATGCTTATTACGGACAGAAATAATTAAAAATTAAAGATTAAAAATTAGAACAATAACAATTAAAGCAATAACATTATGAACGCATTTAATCAATATGAAGTATGGTTCGTAACAGGAGCACAGCTTTTGTACGGAGGTGACGCAGTAATCGCAGTAGACGCACACTCTAATGAAATGGTTAACGGATTGAACGAATCCGGTAAACTTCCTGTAAAGGTGGTATACAAAGGAACAGCTAATTCTTCTAAAGAAGTGGAAGCTGTTTTCAAAGCAGCCAATAATGACGAAAAGTGTGTCGGTGTTATCACTTGGATGCATACGTTCTCTCCTGCTAAAATGTGGATTCACGGCTTGCAACAGTTGAAGAAGCCTTTGTTGCACCTGCATACTCAATTCAACAAGGAAATTCCTTGGGATACAATGGACATGGATTTCATGAACCTGAACCAGTCTGCTCACGGTGACCGCGAATTCGGACATATCTGTACCCGTATGCGTATCCGTCGTAAAGTAGTGGTAGGCTACTGGAAAGAGGAAGAGACTTTGCATAAGATTGCCGTTTGGATGCGTGTTTGTGCCGGTTGGGCAGATTCACAGGATATGCTGATTATCCGTTTCGGCGACCAGATGAACAACGTAGCTGTAACCGATGGTGATAAAGTGGAAGCTGAACAACGTATGGGTTACCACGTAGATTACTGTCCGGTAAGCGAATTGATGGAATATCACAAGGATATCAAAAATGAAGAGGTAGATGCATTGGTAGCTACTTACTTCAAGGAATACGATCACGATGCTTCTCTGGAAGATAAATCAACTGAAGCTTACCAGAAAGTATGGAATGCTGCCAAGGCTGAACTGGCTATACGCGCTATCCTGAAAGCAAAAGGTGCCAAAGGATTTACTACCAACTTCGACGATTTGGGCGACATTGAATACAATGGTTTCGATCAAATCCCGGGTCTTGCTTCACAACGTCTGATGGCGGAAGGTTATGGATTCGGTGCTGAAGGTGACTGGAAATCGGCTGCTCTGTACCGCACTGTATGGGTAATGAATCAGGGTCTTCCTAAAGGCTGTTCATTCCTGGAAGATTACACACTGAACTTCGATGGTGCAAACAGCTCTATCCTTCAGTCACACATGTTGGAAATCTGTCCGCTTATCGCAGCCAACAAACCTCGCCTGGAAGTACACTTCCTCGGTATAGGTATCCGCAAGAGTCAGACTGCACGTCTGGTCTTCACTTCAAAAGTAGGTACAGGCTGTACTGCTACTGTTGTAGATATGGGTAACCGTTTCCGCCTGATCGTGAACGACGTAGAATGTATCGAGCCGAAACCGCTGCCTAAGTTGCCGGTTGCTTCTGCTCTCTGGATTCCGATGCCAAACCTTGAAGTAGGTGCAGGTGCATGGATTCTGGCTGGTGGAACTCACCACTCTTGCTTCTCTTACGACCTGACAGCAGAATATTGGGAAGATTATGCTGAAATCGCAGGTATCGAAATGGTACATATCAACAAGGATACTACGATCAGCTGCTTCAAGAAAGAATTGCGCATGAACGAAGTTTATTACATGTTGAATAAAGCACTTTGCTAAAAACAATTATTCAAGTTTCGCATGGCTTAATTATTTCGTTAAGTTTTTGCGAAACTTGATTTTTTTATAATGATCGTTATACCTTAAAATATTGATTTCAACATGAAATTAGATGCAAAATCAACCATCGAGGCAGGTAAAGCAATTCTTGGTATAGAACTCGGTTCTACACGAATAAAAGCTGTCTTGATCGACCAGGAAAACAAGCCTATTGCTCAAGGTAGCCACACTTGGGAAAACCAGTTAGTTGACGGACTTTGGACGTATAGCATTGAAGCCATCTGGTCAGGGCTGCAAGATTGCTATGCCGATCTTCGTACTAACGTAAAGAATGCATACGGCATAGAGATCGAGACTCTGGCTGCCATCGGTGTCAGCGCTATGATGCATGGTTATATGCCATTCAACAAAAAAGAAGAAATCCTCGTGCCTTTCCGCACTTGGAGAAACACCAATACAGGTCGCGCAGCGGCTGCTTTATCCGAACTATTTGTCTATAATATCCCTCTGCGTTGGAGCATTTCCCACTTGTATCAGGCTATTTTAGACAATGAATCACACGTTAATGAAATCGACTTCCTGACCACTCTGGCAGGTTATGTGCATTGGCAGATCACAGGCGAAAAGGTGCTGGGAATAGGTGATGCATCAGGTATGCTTCCTATTGATCCAACTACTAACAACTATTCTGCTGAAATGGTGGCTAAGTTCGACAAACTGATTGCTCCGAAAGAATATAACTGGAAACTAGAAGATATTCTGCCTAAAGTATTGTCAGCTGGTGAAAATGCCGGTGTCCTCACTCCGGAAGGAAGTAAAAAACTCGATGCATCGGGTCATTTGAAGGCAGGAATACCGGTTTGTCCGCCGGAAGGAGACGCAGGTACCGGAATGGTTGCGACTAACGCAGTCAAACAACGTACCGGAAATGTATCCGCAGGTACCTCTTCATTCTCAATGATTGTATTGGAGAAAGAACTGTCGAAGCCATACGAAATGATTGACATGGTGACAACTCCTGACGGAAGTCTGGTAGCCATGGTGCATTGCAACAACTGCACTTCTGATCTCAACGCATGGGTTAACTTGTTCAAGGAATACCAGGAGCTTCTGGGCATACCTGTAGATATGGATGAAATCTATAGTAAACTCTACAATATTGCGCTCACTGGTGATACTGATTGTGGAGGTTTGCTTTCATACAATTATATTTCAGGCGAGCCTGTAACAGGACTTGCTGACGGAAGACCTTTGTTTGTACGTTCGGCAAATGACAAGTTCAACCTGGCAAACTTTATGCGGACTCACTTGTATGCTTCGGTAGGAGTACTCAAGATTGGTAACGACATCCTGTTCAACGAAGAAAAAATCAAAGTGGACAGAATTACTGGTCACGGAGGATTATTCAGAACAAAGGGAGTAGGCCAAAGAATACTTGCTGCAGCCATCAACTCGCCTATTTCCGTGATGGAAACAGCCGGTGAAGGTGGTGCCTGGGGTATTGCCCTGTTAGGTTCTTACCTCGTGAACAATGAAAAGAAACAATCTCTTGCCGATTTTCTGGATGAAAGCGTATTTGTCGGTGACGCGGGTATCGAGGTATCACCTACGCCCGAAGATGTAGCCGGCTTCAATGCATACATCGAAAATTACAAGGCAGGATTGCCTATCGAAGAGGCAGCAGTCAAATTTAAATAATTGACAGTCGGCAATCCATTGTTGTTCATCAGAGATTGCCGATAAATCGCTGTTTATCAAGAGCCAATTCTAACTAAGTATTAACATTAATTATCTCCACCCCTCTCCTCTTTTGGAGAGGGAGATGGGGAGACTATTATCATGAAAACCACCTCGTTCATACTTGCACTTGTCCTGTCCACCTCACTGGCCAAAGCTCAAAACGCTCCACAGGTGTCTTACTTCCCTTTACAAAATGTGAAACTATTGGATAGTCCGTTTCTGCAAGCTCAACAGACTGATCTACATTACATACTTGCATTAGACCCCGACCGTCTGCTCGCTCCTTTTCTCCGCGAAGCAGGGTTACAGCCTAAAGCCCCCAGCTACACCAATTGGGAAAATACCGGATTGGACGGACATATCGGCGGACATTATTTATCCGCACTTTCCATGATGTATGCCGCCACCGGAGATACCGCAGTCTATAATCGCCTCAACTACATGCTGAATGAGTTGAATCGGGCACAGCAAACTGTCGGCACAGGATTCATCGGAGGAACTCCGGGAAGCCTTCAACTTTGGAAAGATATAAAAGCAGGAAAGATCCGTGCCGGAGGTTTCGACCTTAACGGCAAATGGGTACCTTTATACAATATACATAAGACTTACGCCGGATTGCGGGATGCATATATCTATGCAGGAAGCGACCTTGCACACCAAATGCTTATCGCTTTTACAGACTGGATGATCGATATCACTTCCGGCTTGAGTGACGAACAAATGCAGGATATGCTTCGTAGCGAACATGGCGGATTAAACGAAACGTTCGCTGACGTGGCCGAAATCACAGGCGACAAGAAGTATCTGGAACTGGCACGCCGTTTCTCTCACAAGCTTATCTTAGACCCGCTTATCAAAGAGGAAGACAAATTGACGGGGATGCACGCCAACACACAGATTCCGAAAGTGATCGGCTACAAGCGAATAGCCGAACTTTCACAAGACGACAAGAATTGGAATCATGCTGCAGAGTGGGATCATGCCGCCCGTTTTTTCTGGAACACGGTAGTCAATCACCGTTCTGTCTGCATCGGAGGAAATAGTGTACGCGAACATTTCCATCCGTCGGATAACTTCACGTCCATGCTGAACGACGTTCAAGGACCGGAGACCTGTAATACTTACAACATGCTCCGTCTTACCAAAATGCTTTATCAGAATTCTCACAATCCGAATCAAACAAACGAACCTGATCCCAACTACGTAAACTATTACGAACGTGCGCTTTACAATCATATTCTAGCGTCACAAGAGCCGGATAAAGGTGGATTTGTCTACTTCACTCCCATGCGTCCGGGACACTATCGTGTGTACTCACAACCGGAAACATCAATGTGGTGCTGTGTAGGTTCAGGCTTGGAGAATCATACCAAATACGGTGAATTTATCTATGCGTATCGGAAAGACACTCTTTATGTCAATCTCTTCATTCCTTCACAACTGACCTGGAAAGAGCAAGGCATTATTTTGACACAGGAAACCCGTTTCCCCGATGACGGCAAGGTAACTTTACGAATAGATGAAGCGCCTAAGAAAAAACGTACTTTAATGATACGTATTCCGGAATGGGCGAACCAATCCAAAGGATATAGCATCAGCATCAATGGAAAAAGAAAAATGTTCGTTATGGCAAAAGGTAACCAGTATCTTCCTCTCTCCCGCAAATGGAAAAAAGGAGATGTCATTACTTTCCACTTGCCTATGAAAGTCAGCGTGGAACAAATTCCCGACAAGAAAGATTATTATGCTTTCTTATATGGTCCGATCGTTCTTGCAGCTTCCACAGGCACTGAACATCTTGATGGTTTATATGCCGATGACAGCCGTGGCGGACATATCGCTCATGGCAAACAAATTCCTTTGCAAGAAGTCCCGATGCTGATAGGAAATCCAGATTCAATCTGCAAATCTCTTCAGAAAGAACAGAATAGCCGGATTACTTTCAGCTATAACGGAGAGGTTTATCCTGCACAAGGCAAAGCATTGGAACTCGTCCCGTTCTTCCGCCTGCACAATTCCCGTTATGCCGTTTATTTCCGGCAGGCAAGCGAAGAGCAGTTTAAAGCGATTCAGGAAGAGATGGCAACGGCTGAACGAAAAGCAACGGAATTAGCTAATCAAACCATTGACCTGATCTTCCCCGGCGAACAGCAGCCGGAGTCTGACCATGGCATCCAGTATGAGCAGGCAGAAACAGGGACGAATAAAGACCGGCATTTCCGACGTGCCAAAGGTTGGTTCGGCTATCAGCTGAAAGTGAAAGAGGAAGCAAGCCGCATACTGATTACAATACGGAAAGATGACCGCAATAAAGTGGCTATTCTTTTGAATAACGAAAAGTTGGCTGTTCATCCGACTATCAGTGAAGCAGATAAAGACGGTTTCATTACTCTTTCTTATGTTCTGCCTCAAAAACTGAATACGGGTAGTTGTCCGATACGTTTTATCCCTGACGGGACGGAATGGACCTCTGCCGTTTATGAAGTTCGTTTACTAAAATAATCATTAAACAAATACCATTTATGAAAGCAAAACTATTAGTCAGCACGGCTTTTCTGGCAGCATCCGTATCTCTTTCTGCACAAAAGAGTGCTACCATAACCGTACATGCCGATCAAGGCAAAGAAATCATACCGAAGGAAATTTACGGCCAGTTTGCCGAACACCTGGGTTCATGTATCTACGGCGGTCTTTGGGTAGGCGAAAACTCGGATATTCCCAATATCAAGGGATATCGCACAGACGTATTCAATGCACTGAAAGACTTGTCCGTTCCCGTTCTTCGCTGGCCGGGCGGATGCTTTGCCGATGAATACCACTGGATGGACGGCATTGGTCCGAAAGAGAACCGTCCGAAGATGGTGAACAACAACTGGGGCGGTACCATTGAAGATAACAGTTTCGGAACGCACGAGTTTTTGAATCTTTGCGAAATGCTGGGTTGCGAACCATACGTGAGTGGAAATGTAGGTAGCGGCACAGTGGAAGAGCTTGCCAAATGGGTGGAATATATGACTTCTGACGGAGACTCGCCTATGGCTAACCTTCGCCGTAAGAATGGTCGCGACAAAGCATGGAAATTGAAATATCTCGGCGTAGGAAATGAAAGCTGGGGGTGCGGTGGCAGCATGCGTCCGGAATATTACGCAGACTTATATCGTCGTTATTCTACTTATTGCCGCAATTATGACGGCAACCGTCTGTTCAAGATTGCCAGTGGCGCAAGTGACTATGATTACAAATGGACAGATGTATTGATGAATCGTGTAGGACACCGGATGGACGGTCTTTCTCTACACTATTATACCGTAACCGGATGGAGTGGCAGCAAAGGATCAGCCACTCAATTCAACAAGGATGATTATTACTGGACGATGGGCAAATGTCTGGAAGTGGAAGATGTACTCAAGAAACATTGTACCATCATGGACAAATATGACAAGGACAAGAAAATCGCTCTCTTACTGGACGAATGGGGAACCTGGTGGGATGAGGAACCCGGAACCATCAAAGGACATCTGTATCAGCAGAACACACTTCGTGATGCTTTCGTAGCTTCTTTGAGCCTTGACGTATTCCACAAATACACCGACCGCTTGAAGATGGCAAATATCGCACAGATTGTCAACGTACTTCAATCGATGATTCTGACGAAAGACAAAGAAATGGTGTTGACGCCTACTTATTATGTCTTCAAGATGTATAAAGTACACCAGGATGCCACTTATCTTCCTATCGACCTGACTTGCGAAAAGATAAGTGTACGTGATAACCGCACTGTACCGATGGTGAGCGCCACAGCTTCCAAAAATAAAGATGGGGTGATCCATATTTCTCTTTCCAATGTAGATGCTGATGAAGCGCAGGAAATCACCATCAATCTGGGTGATACGAAAGCAAAAAAAGCTGTCGGAGAGATTCTGACCTCTGAAAAACTGACCGATTACAATTCTTTTGAAAAACCTAATATTGTAAAACCGGCACCTTTCAAAGAGGTAAAAATCAATAAAGGTACAATGAAGGTAAAACTTCCTGCTAAGTCCATTGTTACTTTAGAGTTACAGTAATTTTAGAGTAATTACTTATTGTATCACAAACAAGAAGACCGTAAAATTGTCGATAAAAAAGATAGCTCTTTTGGATTGTTAAATCCACATAAAGAGTTATCTTTGCGAACAATCTGACAGAAATCAATTAAATTTTAATGATATGAACGATAACAAACTTATGAATCGTGCAGCGGATAACATCCGTATTCTTGCTGCTTCAATGGTTGAGAAAGCCAATTCCGGTCACCCGGGTGGCGCCATGGGTGGTGCTGATTTTGTAAATGTACTCTTCTCTGAGTTTCTAGTATACGATCCTGAAAATCCCCGTTGGGAAGGACGTGACCGCTTCTTCCTCGACCCGGGCCACATGTCTCCGATGCTTTATTCTACGTTGGCATTGACAGGAAAATTCACACTGGACGAGCTGAAAGAATTCCGTCAATGGGGAAGCCCTACTCCGGGACATCCTGAAGTGGACATCATGCGTGGCATCGAAAACACTTCCGGTCCGCTGGGACAAGGACACACTTTTGCAGTAGGTGCTGCTATCGCTGCCAAATTCTTGAAAGCCCGTTTCGACGAGGTGATGAATCAGACCATTTACGCTTACATCTCTGACGGTGGTATTCAGGAAGAAATCTCTCAAGGTTCCGGACGTATTGCCGGTGCACTGGGATTGGACAACCTGATTATGTTCTATGATTCCAACGATATTCAGCTTTCTACAGAAACGAAAGACGTAACCGTTGAAGATACTGCCATGAAATATGAGGCATGGGGATGGAACGTACTTAATATCAACGGTAATGATCCTGACGAAATCCGTGCGGCAATCAAAGAAGCACAGGCTGAAAAAGAACGTCCGACACTAATTATCGGTAAAACCGTAATGGGTAAAGGTGCACGCAAGGCAGACGGCAGCAGCTATGAAGCTAACTGCGCTACACACGGTGCTCCTCTCGGCGGCGACGCTTATGTAAATACAATCAAGAATCTGGGTGGTGATCCTACTAACCCGTTCGTTATATTCCCGGAAGTAGCCGAACTGTATGCAAAAAGAGCAGAAGAGCTGAAGAAAATTGTAGCTGAAAAATATGCTGCAAAAGCTGCATGGGCGAAAGCAAACCCGGAACTGGCTGCAAAACTGGAACTCTTCTTCTCGGGCAAAGCTCCGAAAGTTGACTGGGCTGCTATCGAACAGAAAGCAGGTAGCGCTACTCGTGCTGCATCTGCAACCGTATTGGGCGCACTTGCCACACAGGTAGAAAACATGATCGTTGCTTCGGCCGACCTTTCTAACTCTGACAAGACTGACGGTTTCCTGAAAAAGACTCATTCTTTCAAGAAAGGTGATTTCAGCGGAGCATTCTTCCAGGCAGGTGTATCTGAATTGTCAATGGCTTGTATCTGTATCGGTATGTCTCTCCACGGTGGTGTGATCGCTGCTTGCGGTACATTCTTCGTATTCTCCGATTACATGAAACCTGCCGTACGTATGGCTGCTTTGATGGAACAACCGGTGAAATTCATCTGGACACACGACGCATTCCGCGTAGGTGAAGACGGTCCTACTCACGAACCGGTAGAACAGGAAGCTCAAATCCGCCTGATGGAAAAACTGAAAAATCATAAGGGACACAACTCTATGTTGGTACTTCGTCCGGCTGATGCAGAAGAGACAACCATCGCTTGGAAACTTGCTATGGAAAATATGTCTACTCCGACAGGATTGATCTTTTCTCGTCAGAATATTGCCAATTTACCGACAGGAACAGATTACGAACAGGCAGCCAAGGGTGCTTATATCGTAGCAGGTTCCGACGAAAATCCGGATGTTATCCTGGTGGCTTCAGGTTCTGAAGTAGCTACATTGGTAGCCGGCACAGAGTTGCTTCGCAAAGATGGCGTGAAGGTACGCATTGTATCTGCTCCGTCTGAAGGTCTGTTCCGCAACCAACCGAAAGAATATCAGGAAGCTATTCTTCCGGCAGATGCGAAGATTTTCGGTATGACTGCCGGTCTGCCTGTCACTCTTCAAGGTCTGGTAGGTTGCCACGGTAAAGTTTGGGGATTGGAATCTTTCGGTTTCTCTGCTCCTTACACAGTGTTGGATGAGAAACTTGGATTTACTGCCGAGAACGTATATAACCAAGTAAAAGCAA